>BNJV01000986.1_pt1 | contig 130354 bp, 178 predicted proteins | sample 8540591 | NCBI WGS metagenome assembly BNJV01 (sample SAMD00202457, study PRJDB9452) | human saliva metagenome | host: Homo sapiens | reverse complement strand
CGCGCGCGCGCTGCAGAAATGTGCAACGCAGATTATATCATTACAGCAAACGTTTGCGGAATAAAAATTTAAAGGATTGACTTATGTTTCAAATACAGTATTATTTTGAATGTAACAATTTTGTTACATTTAATATATATATATAAAAAGGATCTAAAGTGCAAAACTAACAATGAGCTTTATCAACTTGCATTAAAGCAAGATTAAATCGAATAGCTTAGTATTATCAATCAGACGCACAAAAACTTCGTTCTATCGGATATATTGAAAATAAAGTAATGGAGCTTGTCAGTCCTTAATTTGGAAGATAGTAACATTTGATAATTAGAAAATATTACATACAAGAAATGGATTTAAGGCAAAAGTTTTGATGGGGAATGACCGATAGTTAATGAGACTGATGGTACCTATGATAAACCTCTCAAAAGAGAATATTTTTGTATCATCTGAATGTAATCATCATTTTAAGAACTAAATAAGGACAAAAGTGGAAAAATTTATTTATTAATAATAGTATTATTGCTAACTATTTTATTCTTGGTATTTGTTTATTAGTAATAGCCTCTTTTGTAGCAGGTTATATTGATTCTATTGCTGGAGGTGCAGGCTTAATTTTAATTCCTGCATTCTTAATGGTTGGTCTTCCTCCTCAATTAGCATTAGGTCAAGAAAAACTAGTTAGTACTATTGGCACAATCGCGGCTATTAAAAACTTTATGCAAAAGCAAATCTATAGTTTTGGAAAATTATTCCCTGAGGGATTGTTTCTGCATTATTAGGTGCCTATATTGGGGCAGAAGTTAGTTTTAATGCTACCAACACATGTTATTAACTATATTATTTTTGCATTTTTACCTTTGGGTTTAGCTGCCACTTTTATTTAAAGGAAAATTACTCAAGCAAGAAAATCAAGAGCAAGAAATTAAAAACTCAGCATTATCTATTTTATTACCTGTTTAATAGTTGGTTTTATGACGGTTTCTTTGGACCTGGTACAGGCGGTATTTTTATTATAGCATGTATTCTTAATTAATAAATTAAGTCTATTGCGTGCTTCTGCGACCTCTAAAATTTTTAATTTTTCCTCTAATATTAGTGCATTCGTATCTTTTATTGTCAGGTAAAATGGCATTTTTAATAGGTATTCAATGATTATTGCCAACCTTGTAGGAAACCATATTGGTAGATAAACATGCAATTCACAGTAATGGTGAAATTATCAAAAAGTGTTGGTAATTACTGTAGGTCTATTGAGTGTACGTTGGGTTACAAAGCCTTATTCGCTTAATACAAAGGGGGTTGAATACGTTTTAACAAGCGAGATTCAACCTCTTTGTTTTCAACCTTAGCATAACTTTTTAAACTGTACTATCTTAGTAGTGCATATAAATATAGGAGAAACAAAATGAAAAACCACAACCGCATTAGTTACAGGGTGCAACCGCAGGCTTTGGCTTGGCGATCTGTAAGAAATTGATAGAAGCAGGCTATAAAGTGATTGGCACGGGCAGACGTGCAGATCGGTTAGCAGAAATTCATTCACAATTAGGCAATAATTTTCTACCGCTTGCCTTTGATATTCGCGATGAACAAGCCACAATTAACGCTCTAAATACCCTTCCTGAAGGTTGTAGGCGGTCGATTTATTGAGTGAATAATGCAGGTTTGGCCTTGGGATTAGAGCCAGCACATAAAAGCGGATTTACAAGATTGGTATCAGATGATCGATACCAACATTAAAGGATTGGTTACTATCACTCGTCTTGTGTTGCCAAATATGGTGGCTCGTAATCATGGACAGATTATCAATTTGAGTTCAATTGCAGGTACTTATCCTTATGCTGGCAGTAATGTATATGGTGGAACTAAAGCTTTTTGTCACACAATTTAGCTTAAATTTACGAGCCGATTTGGCAGGCACAAAAATTCTGAGTAAGCAATGTTGAACCTGGACTATGTGGCGGTACGGAGTTCTCTAATGTGCGTTTTCATGGCGATGATGAAAAGAGCGGCAAAAAGTGTATGAAAAACGTGCAATCAGTTCAGCCTGAAGATATTGCGGAATATTGTATTATGGCTTCATCAACAACCTGAACACGTGAACATTAATCGCATTGAAGTAATGCCAACCGCTCAATCTTTTGCGGGAATGAGCGTTTCAAAGATAACTAAAAATAATAGGGAAAAAAATATGTCAGACACACTTCTAACCCTTATTTTTGGCGGGAATTTGGCGGAATGTATGTACCCGAAAATTTTAGTACCTGTTTTAAAGCACTAGAACAAGCCTTTGTGGAGGCTCAAAATGATTCTACATTCCAAGCAGAATTTGCTGATTTACTCAAAAATTATGCAGGCAGACCAAACCGCACTTTACCCTTTGTCGTAACTTAACCAAAGGCACAAAAACAAAAACTTTATCTTAAACGTGAAGATTTATTACATCGGTGGTGCACACAAAACCAACCAAGTGTTAGGGCAAATTTTTATTGGCTAAACGTATGGGCAAAAACGCGTATTATTGCCGAAACAGGTGCGGGTCAGCACGGTGTTGCGACTGCCTTGCTTGTGCTATGTATTAGATATGCCGTGCCGTGTTTATATGGGTGCAAAAGATGTTGAGCGTCAATCGCCAAAACGTGTTCCGTATGCGTTTAATGGGTCGGAAGTGGTTCCCTGTACAAAAAGGCTCTTGCCTGCTTTAAAAAGACGCCTGTTGTGAAGCGATGCGTGATTGGTCAGCAAACCATGAAACCACCCATTATTTACTTGGAACCGCAGCAGGCCCTCATCCTTCCCGACGATTGTGAGAGAATTTCAAAAGATGATTGGGATTGAGACGAAACGTCAAATTCTCGAACGAGAAGGTCGTTTACCTGATGCAGTGATTGCTGCCGTCGGTGGCGGCTCGAATGCAATTGGTAGTTTGCGGATTTCATTGAAGAAAACCGCTGTGAAACTCATCGGCGTAGAACCTGCGGGTAAAGGTATTGAAACGGGCGAACACGGTGCACCGCTCAGGGCACGGTACAACAGGCATCTATTTCGGAATGAAATCGCCAATTATGCAAGATAAAGATGGACAAATTGAGGAATCTTATTCTATTTCTGCGGGTTAGACTTCCCTTCTGTCGGGCCGCAACACGCTTATTTAAAATGCGATTGGTCGTGCTGATTATGTATCGATTACCGATGAAGAAGCTCTCAACGCATTCCAAGAATTGGCAAAACACGAAGGCATTATTCCTGCATTTGAAAGCTCACACGCCTTGGCTTATGCCTTGAAATTGATTAAACAAAATCCTGAAAAAGAACAACTTTTAGTGGTTAATCTTTCAGGACGAGGTGATAAAGATATTTTTACCGTTGATAAAATTTTTAAATGGAGCACAAACTAATGAGCCGTTTTTGAAACGCAATTTGCGACACTTAACGTAAAATGAAGGGCTCGTGCCGTTCGTTACTCTTTGCGATCTACTTTTTGACCGCTCTTTTTGAGATCATTTGCACTACTTGTCGATAACGGCGCGGATGTTTTAGAACTCGTTTCCTTTTTCCGATCCACTCCTTGATGGCCCGGGTTATCCAAGCGGCGAATAATCGTGCTTTAACTGCGGGTCATAGCAGTGAAGATAAAGCTTTTAAACTATTGGAAAAAGTGCGGTCAAAATATCCAGAGATTCCGATTAACTTATTACTTTGTGCCAATTTAATTTTTGCCAAAGGTTTAGAGGCTTTTTATCAACGTTGTGCAGAAGTCGGTGTTGATGCTGTGCTTGTAGCAGATATTCCGTTACTCGCAAAAGAAGATTATGTGCAAGCAGCTAAAAACACGGCATTCAACCTGTCTATTTTGCCCTCCTAATGCAGATGAGAAAAACTAAAAGGTGTAGCAGAAAATAGGAAGGATATACTTATTTGGTCTCACGAGCAGGCGTAACCAGTGCAGAAAATCAAGCTCACGCAGCAAATTTGGACACCCTTGTAGAACAGCTTAAAGCCCATATGCCCACCAATTTTTACAAGGCTTCGGCATTGCACAGCCTGCACAAGTGAAAAGAAGCCTTAGCTTTGAGGGGCGGCTGGTGCAATTTCAGGTTCAGCAACAGTAAAATTATTGAGCGAAATTTAGATAATCAGCCGAAAATTATTAGAAGACTAAGTTTGTTTGTAGAGAAATGAAAAACAAGCAACCAAAGGCTAAGTAAGTAAAGAAAACAAGCGGTTAAATTTTTCTGGTTTTGTTGAAAAATCAAGGAAATTTAGCCGTTTTTCTTTTATAATTTCAAAAATTTTATTGACATTCATAAATTAGGGACGAAAAATGCTACTGCACTGCACTGCACAAACACTGAACGTTAATTGCAAGCAAAAATTGTAAATTTTTCAAAAATCTCACTGCTTTCACTTCTATATTAAATAAATGCGAGGCTTAAATGGCTAAGTCTCCATCAAAAATCAATCGGCTGAACCGAACATTGCTAATTGAGCAAACGGCTGGTTACCTGTATAAACTCAACTATAAATTAGAGCAAGAACACCATTAAATACGGAAATTGATAAAGCTTTAGATGTACTTCCAGCAAAAATGGAGTGTTGGCAGGAAATCGTCCCGATGCAAAATTATTATTGCGTTCAAATATTACTCAAAAGATTACCCTATTCTGATTGAATATAAAGGTTATAAAGATAAATTGCCAAACTAGATGCGGATGGAAATGTTGAAAATCGTTCATCTAAGAATGAACCTATTTTTAAAAATATCAATGGATATGCAGTAAATGGTGCCGTGCATTATGCCAATGCATTATCACATCGCCTACAAAGTTGAGTACCGATATTATTGCGATTGGTATGACGGGTTATAAAGAATCATACAGATAAGCTTGCTATGAAATTGGCGTATATATGTATCTCAAGGTAAATTTAGGTATTGGCATAGGGAGTTTTCAGATTTATCATTTTTAGCTCCTGAGCATTTTGAAGATTTTATTACACAAGTAAATAATTCCTTTTATCTCAAAATGAATTAGAAAGAATAAAAGCTAAACGTGAAAGTGAAATAGATGCCAGTTTGACAAAACTAACAATGATATTTACCAGAATGAATCTGGATTAGGCGAAAATGATAGGGTTGATTTAGTCATCTATTATGGCAACTTTAGGTCTCAAGGTGGGATAGCCTGCTGAAAAAGAAGATTTAAAAATCTAAACACAGAAGAAGGGGAAAGAGATGGTGATATTCTAATCAGAAAAATAAATGCTGTTTTTATCAGCTGATTTACCTCAGGAAAAGAAAAACTTAATTATTCGAACATTATCAAATACTGTTTTGACAGAGAATATCAACAAAGTTGTTGATGGAGAAAGTCAATTAAAACGAGTATTTATATTGTTGATGATTTGGGGTATTTATTACAAAATTGGCTTAACTACCGATTTTAGGAAAATTATTTAATGAAATGTATTCTTGGCTTGGATTTAGTCAAGATAAATTAAATGATGTTGGTTTTTGACACCGTCTTATGGTGCAACACTTTTATCAGATTAGTTTCGTGTAAATAAAGATTCTTATGTGGGATTTCTGCAACGTCGGCGTGTTTACTTGTTGCTGCAATGAATGAGATGCTAATTGATGCTAAAAACACCATTACATCTCCAGATGAATTACGTCAAAAGAAGCTCATATTAAAGCCCATCAATTATTAGGTGTTGAGATCTTATCTAGCGTATATATGTTAGCCATTTTAAATATGATCTTAATGGGAGATGGCAGTTCAAATGTATTAAATAAAAACTCATTATCTGACTTTGAAGGGAAAGGATTTTGAAGTTATAAAAAGCATTTCAGCAGATGTCTTTATTCTGAACCCTCCTATTCTAAAGAAGGTAATGGTATGATCTTTGTTGAAAAGCCTTGAATATGATGAACAAAGAGGTTGCGCAGTGTTATTATTCAAGATTCTGCTGGAACAGGTAAAAGCAAAAGAAATTAATCAGCGTATTCTGCAAAAACATTCTTTGATTGCAAGTATAAAAATGCCAGCTGATATATTTATTAGTAAGTCTAGCGTGCAAACAGCAATTTATGTGTTTAAAGTTGGAGAAAAACATGAAGAAAAACAACTAGTAAAATTTATTGATTTTACAAATGATGGCTACAAACGCTCAAGCCGTAAAAGCGAAAGAAAGCACAAAATTTACGTAATGTTGATCATGAAAACAGAACGTTATCGGAATTAGTTGATTTAGTAAAAATTTGAAAGGAGAATTAAAATCACTTTACTGAAAATGAATATATTGAAGATAAAAATCTCGGTATCAGGCGATAATGCTGGTTGCGATTGAATTTTCACTCAACACAAAAATTGGATACGAAACCTACCCTTACTGATTTTTAAGAAAACCGTTGCCGATTATTTAGTGCGGGAAGTTTCACACATTATTAAAAAGGAAAGTGAACAGGGAAAGTAAGAACCCTCGCTTGCAGAAATTGGAAGAAGAATTTTTGAGCAAGCGGGAAAGTGAAAAGAGTTTTTAATTGAAGATTTATTTGAAAAGTTGGACTTAAAGTTTAAAAAGAGAAAAGTTTAACAAGGCAGAAGATATTTCTCAGAAAAAGAACAAAAGAATTTGATCTTCCATTAGTTAATGCTAAAAATGGCGATAATGGCATTGTGTATTATGGTCGTAGTACAGATTTTGAAAAGTGCTGAAATGACCATTGATATTGTTAATGATGGCGCTGTTTCAACAGGTAATGTTATCCTCAGCCTCAAAGAACAGGTGTTTTTATATAATGCGTATTTAATAAAAAGCTAACAAAAATGTGAGTAAAAGTATCATTGTCTTTTTATCAACCGATATGCAAAAATCAATCAAGTTAAAAATTTGGTATGAGAATAAAGCTGGTTGGGGAAAAAGTGAAGAAAAGAATATAAGTCTTCCTTCTTAGATGATAACCCCGCATATTTCTATATGGATAGTTTCATTACTGAGCAGCAAGCGGAACGGTTGCAGGAATTGCAAGTGGAATGGTTGCAGAACCGCAAGGATACTTGCAAGTAACAGGGCTATCAAACTATAAGATTGACCGAAGAGAGAACAACGAGTGATAGATGATCTGGATAACATTAAATGGGAGAACATTTAACATCGAAAAATTATTTGGCAAAGCAACTCGTGGTAAACGATTAAAAAGTGGATAGAATTTCTGGCGATTTACCTTTTGTTACAGCAGGGAAAATGATACTGGGTATTTCTGCGTTTATTGGAAATGATGTCGAGCCTTTTAAAGCGAATACAATCACTCGATATGTTCGGATCAGCAAAATATCGAAATTATCAATATGGTGCAGATGATCATATTTCTGTCGTCATTGTGATAAATTGAAAGAATCTGTTTTATTTTAACTTCGCAATTCATATAAAGTTTCTAATGCAGGTCAGTTTAGTTATTCTAAAAACTATGCCAAAGATGCCGGATGAATTAAATATTAGTTTACCTATTAAAAATAGTAAGCCAAATTATGAACAAATGGAAATCATCGGTTCAGCAGTTTCAGAAATTAGTCATCGCCGATGTCGTTAAATACGCTGATCGTGAGTTATCGGCTTATCAAAGTGTAATTGCTTAATCTCCTTCTGACGGTTAAATTCTACTAGCTTTTTGCAAAAATTGTTCTTTGTAAAAACTCTTAGAAGATTTAACCGCTTGTTTTTCGTTACTACTTACCCACAATTTTATCTAGCATTTATCAGAGAGTTTTAAATGGCGACTATTGCACAAAAATCCGCTGGTGTTGGTGGATGGTTCTTCTTATTTGTATCGCGCGTTTCACGCATTTCCACCGTTGACTAACCGAGAGGGCGAGCCGACGGGGGCGATGTAATGTGTGGTAAATATGTTAAAAAGTTTGATTTCGCATGTTGAGCCAAGCCATATTGCGGTGGTATTTGATGCGAAGGGTAAGACTTTTTCGTGATGAGCTGTTTGAACAATATAAAATCGCATCACGCCCGCCGATGCCAGATGAGCTACGTTCACAAATCCAGCACATTGCTGCTGCCATTATTAAGGCATTGGGGGATTCCGCTGATTTCGGTTGAAGGCGTGGAAGCCGATGATGTGATCGGCACGCCTGCAGTGCAAGCTGCAAAGAAGGCTCAGCACGTTCTAATCAGCACAGGGCGATAAAGATATGGCAACAATTAGTGAACGATCATATTGCGCTGATCAACACGATGAATAATACCTTACTTGACCGCGAAGGCGTGATTGAAACACGGTATTCCGCCTGAGTTGGTGATTGATTGGCTTGCGTTGCAAGGCGATTCGTCGGATAACATCCTGATGTGAAAGGTGTGGGAGAGAAAACCGCACTTGCCTTGTTGCAGGGTATTGGCTCGATTAAAAACTATCTATGAAAATTTAGATAAAGTGGCGGAATTAAGTTTCCGTGGGGGCAAAAACTTTTGCACTAAAATTGTTAACTGAAAAAGAGATGGCGGATCTTTCTTATTTATTGGCAACGATTAAAACTGATGTTGAGTTGGACGTTACTCACGATCAACTACCACTTCACCGCAAGATCACGATAAATTGGTGGAGCTGGTAAATATCGAGTTTAAAAATGGCTCAATGAGGTGATGAACGGCACAAATCCTGTGACGACTAGCACCAAAGAACGTATTCCAACCAATTATGAAGTCACGCAGCGGTCGAAAAACAGAAAAATATTGCAAAAGTAGAAATTGGACCGTTCCGAAATATGAAACGGTAACGACGAGAAACACAACTTACAAAAATGGATAAAGAGAAATCCAAACGGAAAAATTGGTTGCAGTCGATACCGAAACGAATACGTTGGATGTAATGTCAGCAGAGCTTGTAGGGATTTCATTTGGTTTAGCTTCTGGAGAGGCGTGCTATATTCCATTGACTCACAAAGAAGAAGTGAGCGAACAAGCGGGGCAGGGCGATTTGTTTGCGAAAAACACCGCAATGGTGGGCTATGAATTAGTAAAAATCAGCTTGATTTAACCGCTTGTTTAGCACAATTAAAGCCGATTTTAGAAGATGAGCAGATCATCGGGCAGAACATTAAATATGATTTAACGGTATTTGCTAATCACGGCATTGAAGTACAAGGTGTGGCGTTTGATACAATGCTGGAATCTTACACCCAAAACAGCACAGGGCGTCATAATATGGACGACTTGGCAGAACGTTATTTAGGACATAAAACTATTGCGTGCTTGAGAGAGATTGCGGGCAAGGGTAAAAATCAGCTGACCTTCGATAAAATTGCGTTAGATGTTGCCTCTGAATATGCGGCAGAAGATGCAGATGTAACGATGAAATTGCATCAAACCTTGATTCCCAGAGCTGAAAAACGCCGACTTTGTTGAAACTGTTTAACGATATTGAAAATGCTCGCTGGTGTGTGCTTTCGCATATTGAACGCAATGGTGTTTTTGATTGATCCGCAAAAATTGTTGGCACAATCCCAAGAGATTGAACAGCGTTTGGCGGAAGTGGAAGCAGAAGTACATCAAGCTGCAGGGCAGGAGTTTAACCTGGCTTCTATGAACAGCTACAAGAAATTTCTGTTTGAAAACTCGGTTTGCCTGTGAAGACACCAAAAAGGTGCTCTTCAACCAACGAGAAGTGTTGGAGGAATTGCACAAGAAGGGCATATCGTGCCAAAATTGTTGATAGAACATACGCGATTGAGCAAATTGAAATCAACTTATACCGATAAATTACCGCAGATGATTAACCCAAAAACAGGACGAGTGCATACATCTTATCATCAGGCAGTAAACGCAACAGGGCGACTTTCTTTCGAGTGATCCGAATTTGCAGAATATTCCATCTCGAAACGAAGAGGGCAGACGTATTCGCCAAGCCTTGATTGCTCGTGAAGGCTACAAAATTGTGGCGGCGGACTACTCGCAAATTGAACTTCGCATTATGGCAACATCTTGCCCACGATGAAGGTATGCTAAAAGCCTTTACAGAGGGTAAGGATATTCACCGCTCAACAGCCGCGGAGATTTTCGGTGTCTCTTGAAGAAGTGACTAACGAACAACGTCGCAAATGCAAAAAGCGATTAACTTTCGGCTTGATTTGCATGGCATGTCGGAATTTGGTTTATCGAACCAGCTCGGCATTTCTCGCCAAGAAGCTAGAACCTATATGGATGCTTATTTCAATCGCTATCCAAACGTATTGCAATTTATGACCGATATTAAAGCGAAAGCTGCAGAGCAGGGCTATGTGGAAACACTTTTAGGTAGACGCTTACATACTTGCCAGAGATTAAATCAAGTGCACGGAATGCGTCGCAAAGCGGCAGAGCGTGTGGCAATCAACGCACCAATGCAAGGAACGGCAGCAGATATTATCAAAGTTGGCGATGATCTTTATTGATAAAATGATTTTTGGTGATGAGAACATCAAAATGATTACTGCAAGTGCATGATGAATTGGTGTTTGAAGTGAAAGCAGAAATGGTCGAACTATTACAGCCAATTAATTAAAGCTGAGATGGAAAAAGTAATTACACTCATGTGCCACTAATCGCTGATGTGGGCGTGGGCGATAACTGGGATGAAGCACACCAGTGTTTTTGATACTAGTTTAATAGTACAATGGGAAACTTTTTGTTTCTGTTGTCAAACGAGCAAATTCATTCCCAACATAAAAGGAAAAATCAATGAACACATTATTCAAAAATCGTTGTTTATATTGCAATTGTTTTGCTAATTTCAACCGCTTCATGGATGAAAAAGCGGTGGTAGAACTGCAAAGCCGTTTAGAAAAAGCAACACAGTATAGTGCATTCTGATCAAACTAGTGCGTTCTAGCAAAGGTAAACAACTCAATCAGGTAAAAGGCAAGTTTATGGCAAAACGCCCTAACTTGTTTAGAATGAATACCCAACAACTGCAAGAAAAATCAGATTATCTCTGATGGCAAAAATTTATGGTTCTATGATCCATTTTGTTTCACAGTGACGGTAAACACCGTTGAAGATGCGGTGAATAATACGCCTTTTGTGCTTTTTAACCAGCAATAATAGCCATTGGGATCAATATGATGTGACCCAAAATGCCGATACTTTCGTATTAAAAACCAAAAAGCAGCAGTATTAAACAATCTTGATGTACGCATTGATGAAAATGGGGTAATGAAAGGAGTCTCAGCATGATTGAGCGTGATGGACAAAGCAATCTATTTATTGCGTAATATTGCGTCATCAAATTTATCTAACGATTTATTCAAGTTCAGTGACGAAAGGCGCTGAAGTGGATGACCAACGTAAGAAATAATTAACTTAACAAGCGGTTATTTCATAAAATTTAACCGCTTGCTTACAAACTACAAATTTAAAAAGATAATGAAAAACGATGTACAGCAGTGATTCCAAAGAAAGAATGGCAACAGTTTGTTGAACTCGAGCAAGCGGGTTAAAGAAGACAAATTAGAGCAATTCTTTTTCACTTTTCTTAACGCCAGATGAACGCGGTTCTTTTTAGGGCTTACGCACCCAAATTGTGAGGCATTTACTGAGTAATGATTTGTCCTCAACGTGAAAATTCAGCAAAAATTGAATACCAGTGCAGCAACTATAACTCGTGGTTCGAATATGCTAAAAACGCTTGATACTGAGTTTTTAACTTGGACGAACGAGAAACTCAATGGTAAAAGCGTAGGCAGAGCCGAAAGCGTTGTTCATCGGGTTTATTTAAAAGTGCCAAAAAGCTCTTTTAATTTGGTATTGAGTTTTTACATACCAAAAAGAAGTGACAAGCAAATTAGGGTGGGCGTGGTTTGGCCTGCCGAGCTGGGGCACCGCTTTTAGTGGGATTATTGGGTATTATTTTATTATTTAGCACTGTGCCCGTACCTTAGTCTGTCTTATGTGGTACAACAAAAATTAACCATTTATTAGAACAAGAAAACCTATGAAATTAAGAAAAATGGGTAAGTTTGATAAATTTCTTTCTCAAATGCAAATGGCGGTCATTGCTTTCTGAAGATCAAAAATTGAAAAGCCATTTTGGGATGATTTAAATGCTATTCAAATGCGTTGCAAAAACAATGAACCAGTCGAGGTTCGACGATTTCCAACAAACGGTCAGAAAATATAGTCTTTGGCACGGGCAGTTGGATTCAGTAAAGGCATTGAATTACCACTAACCTTTGCCATTGAACAGCTTTGGGGAAAAGAGCGTATCGAAGTTTATTAAACATTGACTGAATTTGGTTATGGTATTTTTGGTGTGGCGCAGCTGCCCAAACTCAAGAAATCAGCAAAAATCTGACTTTAAATGAAGCTGCCTTTATTGGCCGCCTCGCCACCTAATCCCAATATTTACACGAGTAGATCGCTCAGAGTTATTATGAAACGCAGTGTGGATTATTCGACAAGTTTCTGCATTAGGTGAGCAACAGTATTTGCAGTTTGTTGGAGTAGGTTATAGGAAAGATACACAGTAGATAAAATCGTTCTTGTCTATAGGTGAGGGGTTTATTCTTCCCAAAATCGGTTAAAATTTACAGATCAGCTATATGAAGCCCTTTTTATATACTCATTTGTACATAATCGCCCAAGCAAAGCCACGCACTAATTTGTTTTGGTAACTTGATTGCGTAGATTTCTCCCAACTTTGTTGAGCCACTTGGCTCACTATATATTTCGTTCAGCGTTATTGGTCTTTTTCTTTTTCGAACCAAAGATTGAGAGCTAGCATTCCCCTAAAAATCCTTTCTTCTTCAGTATTTTGCAGTTTGTCTTGACTTTGCCCTGCTTGTGATTGAGCATTTAATACTTCAAGCAGATTCATTATCGACATGTACCAGATAATGGCTGTGCAGATCATCCTGTTTCATTAAACGGCTACGCTCGGTTTCAGTTAATGGTGTAGCTGACTTTTGGGGTGGATAAACCATGCAATTTCCCACCGGCGCTTTGGCATTCTTTTCATCTAAGACTGAAATCAAAGCTTCGCCTACACCCAGTGAGGTAATTGTTCGACTCAGCATTCATATCTTTATCGCTCGGAAGGTTTCTGCTGCCGATCTTACGGCTTTTGATCCCGTAAAGGCTCGCAAAGCGTGTTGTACGCGATTACCCAGCTGACCCAACACTGGAATCACGGGTAAATCAAGTGGATTTTGGGTTACAAAACAAACGCCACAACTCTTTGAACGGATTAAACGCACTACTTGCTCAATTTTATCCACTAAAATTTTCGGTGCACCATCAAACAATAAATGAGCTTCGTCAAAAAGAGGACAAACTTCGGTTTTCTGGATCGCCTACTTCGGCAGAATTTCAAAAGTTCTGCCATAAACCAAAGTAAGAACGCACTATATAGACGCTGGTGAATTAATCAGTCTCTCTGAGCTTTAAGCATTCAATCACGCCTTTACCATCGCGGGTTTGCAGCCAATCTTCAAGATTTAATGCAGCGTTCACCAAAGAGTTTTTCAGCCCCTTCATTTTCCAGAGCAAGTAAAGCACGTTGAATTGCTCCAACGCTTGCAGTTGAAACGTTACCATATTCCACTTGGAATGTTTTGGCGTTTTCGGCAACATATTTGGAGCATTGCACGCAGATCTTTTAGTCAATCAACAATAAAACCTGGTCATCTGCCACGCGGAATACGAGGTTCACTAAGCCTCTTTGGGTATCGTTTAAGTTACAAACGAGCAAGCAAACATCGGTCCCATTTCTGGAAATTGTCGTACGAAGTGGAATACCTGCTTTCGCCGAAGACGTCCCAATAAGACAGGGTAGCCACTTAAATAGTTTTCGTTACCTAGCTGAATTGTTCGATGCGTTCTGCAATTTTGCCCAAAAACTGCCCGCCAGAAATCCCTGAAAGGTCGCCTTTTTACATCGGCGAGAACACGGGAACGCCTTCACCTGCGAATGCTTCGGCTAATTTACGTAATGTAACGGTTTTCCCTGTACCTGTTGCACCAGCAATTAAACCGTGGCGGTTTCATTTTGGCAACCAGTGAAATAGTTTTCCTGAATGGGTTTGTGCGATTGCAAGTGTCATAATGTGTTCTTTTCTCCTTTTAAGATTTTACGCCAATTTGGTAGCCATTTTTCCCAGTAAGTTCGATGAGCATTTGGCAATTTTCCTTGGCAATATTGGATGCGTTTTTGGAACATCTCTGTTTTCTGACTACGAAATGATTTTCCTACACGGAAGCCGTCAAATACCAGTCATCTAAATCATTACATTGAGTCGTATCAATACGTTGATGTCCGATCATAGTTGTTTTTGTTTTAACAATCTGTTTATGATGTCAGCATTACCGCTTATCGTAGGGCCTTTATTAAAATTGGCTTGGGATTCGCCAGAATAAACTTGGCTACTACAGGCTTTCACGTTCAGGGTTGTATCGAAAGCCTTCAGTGAAAACCGTCCACATTTCTTCTGTTTTTGCCGTGCAAGCAGTTAGTGCAGTACAGACCGAAACCAGTAATCATATTAGCGTGTTGAGGATGAAGAATGTTTGTTAAAGCGAGGGCGATCTCACTTTAGGTAAAAGGTAATAAAGCATTTTGTGTCATATTGACTGACAGGAATTACGTGTCCGTGATATTCCTCAATCGCGGTAGATTCACCGCATACAGCGTTCGCAAGCGAAACTGATGGAATGTCCATATTGTCCTGCTCGCCCTGTTCGTCCGATTCGGTGCACGTAATCTTCGCGATCATCGGCGAGATCGTAATTGAACACGTGCGTGACTTCAGGAACATGTAAAACCTCGAGCCGCGACATCGCTGCTACTAAAATATCTAATTCGCCTTTTGGTAAAAGCTACCTAGCAAGTTCAATCGTTTCTTCTGCGGAATATCGCCTGTCGTAAAGCGCCAACGCGGTGCCCGTCAGTTTGTAAATATCGCCAAATCTCTTCGCAGCCGTGTTTAGTATGGAAAACCATACAACGTTCGGGCCACTCTTCCTCTAGAGCGTGAGTAATAATGCCATTTTGTCTTCGTTAGATGGATAGGAATAGTTCTTCTTGATCTCCGATGCCCTGTACGTTGAAGCGGTTCAATTTCAACATATTTTTGCGTCATTCATATCTTCATACGCTAACTCACGCACACGTGGCGCAGCGTTGCCGAGAAAGCATTGTAAGGCGTCTCGGCTTCGGACATTTACGCACTAACAGCGAATATCTTTATAAAACCGAGATCGAAACATCTGATCCGCTTCGTCTCCAACACAATCGCTTCAGGCCGCACTGGGAGATTGATAATGCCGCTGCTTCAGCATAATCAATCACACGCCCTGTTGTGCCAACTAAAATATCAACGCCTTTTTCTTATCTCTTGTACCTGTTTTTTCATAGCCATCGCCACCATAAGCAGGTGGGAGTTTCAAGCGAGTTTGTTTAACTAACAGTTCAGCATCGGAAGCACTCACCTGCAGAGTTCTCTGGTCGGGGCTGAATCATTGCTCGAGGCTGGTTTTCGGCGTTTGTAGATCGCGTGAGTAGAGTGGTGACAGCGTTGCAATGAGAAACGCGCATCGTTTTGCCTGTGCCTGTTTGGGGCTTGACCCGCAATATCATTGCCGTTTAACGTAATAGGTATGTTTTGCGCTGAATTGTGTACAAAACTCAAAAGCCTTTACTATCAAGGGCAGAAAGCACTTTTTCGTGAATCAGAAATCGCTAAAGCGTTGTTCGGTAAGATGTGTTGGCACGGAGTTTCCTTGTTGAATAGATCAGCCTCAGAAAATAGGCAAAATTAGAGAGAATAATACCCGGCAACATAGAGAGTCTACAACAAATAATTATCTCTAACATAGCCAACTCCATATTGAATTCAACCATTAAAAGCATTATCTCTATCTTTTGCATTTTTCCTCACGACACTTTTGTTATTTTTACGTTATTTACTTTGTTGAGTTTTTCAGGTGTTGGTATTGTACGCGCACGGGCACTCGAAAACAACGTCTCATCTTTGTTGAACTAGGCAGTGATAGCTATTATTTGATTTTGGATTTTACGTGATGAATCTTTCTTTTTAGCCCTCGTTTGTCTTTTTCCTATTGGGGGATATCAATTTTTGAGTTTCAGTACGATTTGCTGATTTTTCGTTATTTTTGACCGCTTGCGTAACATCAGGTTTATTGTCTACCTCTTTAGATACTTTTACTTTTAGGTTCTTTTTCAGTAACTGTTTTATTATCTAAAGAATTACCATGATTGTGATAAGAAACTAAGCCATCATAAATTGCTTTTGCAATTTGCTTGCGATAGGCTGCTGTAGAGAGCTTTTGCTCTTCAACGGATTCGATCAAAACCCGTTTTCAACTAAGACAGAAGCAACTATCTGGCGAACGGAGCACGCTTAAACTTGCGTGTTGTGGTTGTGATTTGGCTAATGAAGTAATTTCGCCATTCTTCCAAATCATCTTTTGATTCCTAAGTGCATATCCTGTACGTTGTACGTGAGAAAATGTACAAATCAAAGTACTGCTGGTTTTAAGTAACGTTCTGTTATTGTGGCCAAATCCGTCCTGCTCACCCAAAAGCTCTGATTTTTTCACTCTCTTCTAACCATAAAACCCATTTCATCGTTAGCTCGACGGTTAGAAAGTACCCAAATGGAGCTACCTTTCATATTATCATAACGAGGAGATGAATCAGCGTGAATTGAAACCAGATAGTTCGCACGATTTTTACGGGCAATTTCGTTCTCTCAGGTACTGCACCAAAGATATCCGTTTTGCAGTCATAATAGCGTTGAAATTAGGATCGGCATCAAGTAAGGCTTTTTAATTCTTTAGCTGATAGCAAGCGTAACATCTTTCTCTTTAATACCAAGTCCAATGGCCCCAGGATCTTTTCCACCCGTGTCCAGCATCAATAGCTACAACAGTTTTTGCATAACTATTTACACTTAACAGACCGAACCATGCGATCGTTAAGAAACGGATAAACTTATTCATATCATTCCTTTTTATTACAAATTACAAGCGATTAAATTTCTTTGTGATTTTGTGCAAAGACATGAGGTGATTTGGATGCCTTTCTCTGATTTTGGAGATAAATGCAGATTTCGCCTCTTCTGCATAATCAATTTGCACTAGAATATCTGCTGCTGGGATCATTCCATCGCCTTTTGATGCCCATTCTAATAAACACAATGTTTGCGGGCGGAATAGTCTCGAATTCCCCATAAATTCAAGCTCTTCAGGATCAGCTAAGCGATATAAATCAAAAAGTGACACACAGAAATTGGCGATGATACTCTTCTACTAAGGTGTAAGTAGAGGCTTTTTACGTTGCCTTGATGATAAACGTGAACAATACTACGAGTAAGCGTGGTTTTCCCTGCACCTAAATCGCCATTCAAATAAATTGCCACACCTTCTAGGGGTTTGCATAAGTAATTTTGAATTGCAGAGGCGATGTTGCCCGAATTGTAATAAAGCTTCTTCGTGAGGGAAGATAAAAATCATTAGGTTCTGTCCTAACAAAAATAACAATTTAAAAATAAAAAACGAAAAGTAAATTGATATGAAGAAATTTGAAGAAAATGGAGCGGGAAACGAGAGCTCGAACTGCGACCCCGACCGCAACAGGTCGTGCTCTACCAACTGAGCTATTCCCGCATTTGAGGTCATTCAGAATTGAATAGCGACATTATATCAAAAATTCTCAAAATGCCCTCACAAGCAAAATTTTCAAAAAGTATCGCAAGTGAGGAAAAAATATATCAATTCAAAGGAGCTAATCAAGGTTAATAAAATACTCACGATAAAAATTTCAGCTCGTTAATTGATTCTTTATATCATCTAAAAGCCAAATAGTATTTTGTTTTTGAACAGCTCTAAAAATTTCAGGTTTCAACGGCGAAGCCAGCTCCTTTTAGGGTGCTCACATCTAAGTAGCGGTAATGGAGTAATCGCCCAAATCTGGCATATATTTGTATAAAAAGCGTTTATCTTGTGCAGATAACTGTTGCCACGAATTGGTGACTTTTACCTTTTAGTACCCATTTTTCTAAGAAAATCTATAGTTTGTAACCTCAGCAGCGACGTCCGTCAGTTTACTTGCTTTTCACTCTTAATTAAGCCATTTTCGGTATGCGTTTTTACGCACCAGATTGCTCATTTTACCTGCGTAGTTCATCCGATTGTTTCACGGCAGAGAACAGGACCTTCTGCTAAAGATATTTGAGATCTTTATCAGTCACAATCGTCGCAATTTCAATAATGCGTTCTTTTCAGGATCTAAGCCTGTCATTTCAAGGTCGATCCAGATTAAATTTTGTTTATCTTGGCTCATATTCCTTTTCTGTTCTATTTTTAATAATTCTATCTGCGCACGCGGGCACAAAAGGCTCAATATTACCTTGATGTTTATGAATTTCTCTCACCATGGTGGAAGAAAGGTAACGCCATTCTACTGAAGGTGGTAGGAAAAATCGTTTCTAAGCCGTGGGCTAATTTATCATTTAATTGAGCAAGCTGAATTTCATATTCCAAATCATCACTACCACGAGATGCCGCGCACTAATGCAGTTGCTTCGTACTGTTTTTGCAAAAATCTGCAAGCAAGCCTGAAAAACTGGACCCTTGTACATTGTCTAGTGCTTGGCAACTTTTGTTCAACTAGTGCTGTACGCTCTTCGAGTGAAAAACATCAGTTGTTTGCTTGGGTTCTTGGCAATTGCCACAATGATTTTATCAAACAAACTAGCAGTACGCTGGATAATATCTAAATGTCCATTGGTAATGGGGTCGAAGGTTCCCGCATAAATTACAATATTCTTCATCTTTATTTTTCTAAATAAGGGAGCTAATAAATGCAAGTGGCGAGCTAACGCACCTTGATTTTCTTTTTAATACCTCAAAGCCATAACGAGCAATTCTTTCTCGTACACTCGTATTTTCAAGTAAAAATGCAACCGTTTGTGCCAGTGCTTCTGCTGAACTTTCTACTTCAATGACACCGTGCACAGAACGTAGTTTGGCAAAAATTTCTGGGAAATTATAAGTATGAACACCAGAAATAACAGGAAGTTCAAACGTAATTGGCTCCAAAGCAGGGTTGTGTCCCCCGTGTTTGACTAAACTTCCGCCAACAAAAAGCAATTTCCGTCAAAGCCATAAAAGCACCATCATCTCACCCATAGTGTCTCCAAGTAACACTTGGATTGTTTGTTCAATCGGTTCAAATTGGGAACGCTTTCTATAAGATAGCCCCTGATTTTTGAATAAGCTCTTCTACTTGATTAAAAACGTTCAGGATGGCGCGGTACTAAAATCAAAAGTAAATCTGGATATTTTTAATCAGCTCTTGATGGGCGTTTAAAATCATTTTTCTTCGCCCTCGTGCGTACTCCTGCAATCCACCAAACGCTTACTAATATTTAATGCCTCTACTGTCTCAAATACTTTTTCTGATATGTTCGGTAATCTCAAGGTCAAATTTTAAATTCCCCGTGTTTTACTAATTTTTCGTGCGGATAACCCTAAATCCAAGTAGCGTTGTTCGCTTTGACTTTATCTTGAGCTAAAAATCATATTGGTGCGTTGCCACGTACCTTTTAATGCACGTTTAATCCAACCGTAACGTTTAGCTGAACGGGGAGAAAGGCGAGCATTCCGCAACAATAAAGGAATGTTTCGTTGATGAAAACGTGCAATCAGATTCGGCCAGAGTTCGGTTTCAATCACAATCATCAATTTAGGTTGCACAAAAATCAATAAAGCGGTTGATTGCATCAGGTAGAATCGTAAGGCAAATAAATGTGACACTTTCGCCAAAGTGCGTCTTTTACTCAGTGCTGAACCTGTTGGTGTAACGGTTGTAATCGTAATTGGCAATTTAGGATAGCGCACTTGAATCGCTTTAATTAATGGTGTTGCAGCAATAACCTCGCCCACAGAGGCAGCGTGCACAATAATCCCCGTTTGGTGTAGGCTTCGTGAAATGGGGATAAATCCCGTAACGTTCACTCAAGCGTTTGCGATAATTGGGCTGTTTTAAGCTTTTCTTCCACATAAAAAGCAAAATTAGTGGCTGAATGCAATCAGCTCAATAAAGTGTACCAAAAACGAAGCATTGATAAAGTTTCTCCAAGCGGTTAATTTTTGCTGAACGGTTTTTAAAATTGGGGATCATTCTAGCATAAAATCCTAGAAATCAGATAAAAACAAAGCCGCTATCATTGATAACGGCTCAAAACAAAATCGTATTAAAGCACTCGGCGTGATTGAGTATAAGTTCTTGCCCAGTAACTTTCTAGAAAGAGCTAGTTGTAACCCTTGACTTGTACTGGCGTGAACAAATTTTTCCGCCACCGATATACACACCTACGTGATTATTCTTTCGGAAAAAGACTAAATCGCCTGGTTGTAAATCTGATTTAGAAATGGAATGACCTGAATAGCGTTGCTCCGCTGTTGAGCGAGGAAGATGAACGTTAAAAGCACCACTCATTGTTTTTCTGTACAAAAGCTGAACAATCAATTCCCCGCTGTACTTGTACCACCTAAACGGTAACGTGTTTCCCACCCATTGGCGATAAACTTGATTCACTTTTGTGAGCCACTTTTTCCCTGAGTTTGTGGTTTCACTTTGATTCGCTTTACTTTTTGCAGATTTTTGCTTCGCATTTTGCTGAATTTGCTCTGCTGTTGCCGCTTTAGCCACAATACGTGCTTTAACTTGGTGGGTTGAAGTGCTACTTAAACTCGCATTTACTTGAAGCGTAAAGCCTGAGAATAGAACAAATAATGAGAGTTTTAGTTTGGTTAAAAAGGGTATTTCTTATTCATAATTTTGTCTCGCCAGAACAACAAAAAGCGTGTTTATTCCTATTAAAAATATTGATCAATATGCAATAAAAATTATTGCGAAAAACAAGTTAGGGAGTATAACTTATTTTGTTCGCCAATGTCCGTAAAAATTTTATCTCTTCTGCCCCAAATATCGGGTTATTGTCTCTAAAATCATTGGAATGCCATCAAAGCGGTCATCTTTCATAATAAATTCGCAAAATGCTGTGCCAATTGTGCCTTCTCGTAACGTATCGTGACGGTCTTTCGGCTGCCTAATGGTGTTTTTGAACCATTGATTGCATTCCGCGTAAATATTTAAAAACCAACCACTTGTTCAAATTCGGCAAAAGTTTTTCGCATTGCTCAAGTGAGCTAATATCGTAACCTGCTGAAAAAGTATGGCAAGTATCTAAACAGACGCCCACACGACTTTTTATCCTCTACTTGTTCAATAATCTCTGCCAGATGTTCGAAGCGATAGCCTAAATTTGAGCCTGCCCTGTCGTATTTTTCAATGACCGCAACTACATTTGGCACTTTACTTACGGCAATGTTAATCGATTCTGCAATTCGTGCTAGACAATCTTGATTAGATATTTTATTTAGAGTGAGAACCAGGGTGGAAATTAAGCAATTTCAAGCCAAGTTGATTAGCTCGTTCCATTTCATCAATAAAAAGCCACCCGCGATTTTTCTAGGCCTTCCACCTCAGGGCTGCCTAAGTTAATCAAATAGCTGTCGTGGTAGAATTTGATCCGCAGTAAAATGATGCACTTGGCAAAAAGCGTTTAAATTTCTCAATGGTTTTCCGCTTTTTAATGGTGCTGCTTTCCATTGACGCTGATTTTTGGTAAACAGTGCAAAAGCATTTGCACCAATGTCTACCACACGCAGCACAGCTTGCTCAACACCACCTGATGCACTCACATGAGGCCCCAATATATTTCATCGCATTTCTCTTCTTGTCTATTTTTGTTCTATAAAAGTTGTGTAGAGTGTAAAATAGTGCTATTCACTCAATATTTTTGGTTTATTTTTATGAGCAATACTCACATTAATGATTTTTTTCACTTTTATGTCGTCTGTTCGGTAGATCTTTTATCGCCAACCAAACGATCCTATTTTAGCTAAGTACATTTGCGTGGCTTGCTCAAAGGTGGACTTCGCCAGCAATGGGCATTAGATACCGACATCCAAAGCGAACTTTCTGCTAACCTTATTAGAAAAACAGGCTAACCCCTACAGAATTAGCCCCAAGCTATCAAGCACTTTTTGCAGAAAAATGGTGCAATTCCGACCGCTATTTCTGCTTATAAAGTTTCTGTTGAAGATTTTATTGTCTTTAGAAATGAACGTGGAATGCCTGCATTAGAGCAAGCCGATCATGTTGCATTGTTATTGCTTACTGCCTCTTGGATTGAAGATCATCTGGATTCTATCAAGCTCAGCAAATATTGTTTGAAAAATATCTTCTGCCTTGTATGAATAAATTTTTAGGTTTAGTGGAAACAAAAGATAATGGTTTTCTACAAAGCTCTTGCTAACTTACCCGCGATGCGTTAAGTGCTATGGCAGATGAATTGGACGATGAAGATATTTAAAGAGATTTAAACGAGATTTAATTTACCTTTAAGGAAGTGCTATGAAATACTCACATCTCATCACCATTTTACTTAGCCTTGTGTTGACAGGCTGTGCCTTAACACCAGCACAAAAAGCACAAAGAGAAGCAGAAAAATTAAAAGCTCAACAGCTGCTTTCAATTGAATTAGCCAAACAGTGTGATGTGAAACCGCTTCACTGATGGAGCAAAAACTTAATCCGCCAGTTAACCAAACGGCTGAAGAAAAGAAAAATTAGATAAAGCTTCTGCGGAAAAAATCCAAAATCCGATTTTTCCAAGCTTGCCACAAAATGGCGTGGGATAGCTATAAAGCACAAGCTGAAGTAGAAGAGATGCAACAATATTACCGCTTTTTGAACGCCCATATTGGGGTTCACGTGGCATTATTGTTATATTTGTTGGTAGTTGATTTTTCCGTTATAATGACCTCTTACAAGCGGTAAGATTTTGCAACAAATTGTCAAAATTTTTACCGCTTACTTCTTGTGGTTCGAGAACCTCCCATAAAAACTAAGGATACACAATGAACCTATCTCAACAACCTAAAAAGCCCTGGTAATCAGGCGGGCAAGATTCCACTACTTGTCTTTTTCCAAGCGATTAAGGAATTCGGCAAAGAAAAATGTTGAAGTGGTAACCTTCCAATATGGGCAACGCCACGCGATTGAGCTTGAAAAAGCCGAATGGATTGCCAAAGATGTTGGCGTAAAACAGACTTTAATTGACACATCGGTGATCGAAAGCGATTACCACCAATGCCTTGATGCAAGAAGCTGCAGAAATTCAGCAAGAGGGCGATAAGCCTAATACCTTTGTGGATGGACGTAACGCTTTATTCTTACTTTATGCGGGGATTTGTGCCAAAGGGCGAGGCATTTCGACCATTTACACGGCGTGTGGAGACCGATTTCAGCGGTTATCCTGATTGTCGTGATGTATTCGTAAAATCAATGAATGTAACGATGAACTTGGCGATGGATTATAACTTCAATATCCGTACGCCGTTGATGTATCTCACCAAAAAGAGACGTGGAAATTGGCAGATGATTTGGGCGTGTTTGACTATATTCTCGAACACACACACACCTGCTATTTAGGCGTGAAGGCGGCTGCCATACTTGCCCAAGCTGTGTGTTGCGTGAAAAAGGCTTGAATGAATACCTTGCAGAAGAGAGAAAAAGATGTTTTAAAATTGCGAAAAGAATTTAGTTTTGATATGGCTCATATGCTCGATGGGCATGATGGCAAATGTAAAAAAACCTGCATGGGCACACACTACAAATTGCAAGTTGAGTAGCAGGCAAGTTAGTCGCAGAAGGGGCAAAAACGTGGGATGGTGATGGATTATGCCGATCTGAAAGCTGCCGTTAAAAACGCATATTTTAGACCCAATGGATCACGCATTTATTTTACGATCTTAACAGCCCAAAAGAGAGTAAAGTAGCGAATTTGTTAATCGATCTAGATTCAAAAGTCTATGGCATTCCAAGCCGATCCACGGCGGAAGAGATGGCAAAATATATGTTTGATAAGCTTAGAAAAGAGGGTTTGCCAGTCACTCTTATTCGCCTGTGGGAAACGCCAACGTCTTACTGTGAATATTCACAAGCCCCACACTTACAAGCGGTGTAAATTGATGAGTAAAATGCAAAATACCATTTTTAGTACTATCACTTACCCGATTGTTGAGATTTTTGAGAGCTTGCAAGGAGAAGGTTTTAACACGGGAATGCTGAGCATTTTTGTCCGTTTTGGCAAATGTAACCTTACTTGCCCGTGGTGCGATACCGATTATATGACGTTTGAAAGTTGGACGTTGGAGCAGATTTTAGCTAAAGTGAAATCCTATTCAGCAAAGGAATATTATCATCACAGGTGGAGAGCCAACTATTCAACCTAATCTAGGCGTGTTATTGGATGCATTCAAACTAGAGGGCTATTTTTAGCGATTGAAACTAATGGCTTGAAAGAAGTACCGAAACAGATTGATTATATTGCAACTAGCCCGAAACGGTTGTATCAAGAGAAATATCAACGCCGTTGTATTCCCTTTTTGCTCATGAGGTTCGCATTGTGGCGGATGAAAATGTGTTAGCATTTTGCGAGCAGATTGAGCAACAAATTCAAGCAGAGCATTATTATCTCTCACCGTGCGAAATTGATGGCAAAAATGAATTTGGCTGAAACAATAACCCAGTTAGGGCAGCTTAATCAGCGCATAAATAAACCCAAATGGCATCTGAGTTTGCAAACGCACAAGATTGTTGGGATTGAGTAAATGAATAAGCAATAGGGTATTATGCAGCAGTTACACAAAGTTATTTTTAAAAAAAGGGTAGTAACTGCTGTATAATGCTCATTATTTAATCATAAAATATTCCATTTTTACTTCTAAAATTGTATTCAATAATTGTTCTGTCATCTCTCTATAACTAAGTTTCGTTGGTTTCTCAGCCAATACAATTCGTTCAATTTCAGCTAAATCTAAATTATTAAGATAAGCATAATTCAGAGCAGTTTGCAGGGCAGGAAGGCTTGGATTAAATGCTGCATTTTCTGCATAACGCCCTGTTATTATCTCCCCATTTCTAAATAAAATTGCAATGCCGTGCAGGGCTATTTGAATAAGGGCAATGAGCCTGATTGGCTGCATGGATAGCCTCCTGAACCAGCTTATCAGGATGATTTTCATCAAGTTGATGATCTTCTTGATTAAGTAATAATGTATGAATGTCTAAATTTTTCGGACCAAAAGCATCAGGTAAATAACTATGCAGTGGATTATGTTGGCTATGTGGCAAATGGATCGCAATGTTTTTCAGCTTGATGCAATTCATTCATAAATTGGCGGCAGTGTCCACATGGCGTATAGTTTACTACCATATCACTAATTCGTTTTTCGCCTCTTAGCCAGGCGTGGCTAATTGCACTTTGCTCCGCATGAATGGTTTGCTGAATGGCGGTATGGGCAAATTCTTGGTTCGCACCAAAATAAAAATCGCCGTGCTCACCAATCGCAATTGCGCCCACTTTAAAATGTGAAAAATGTCAGTGTGGCTATAACAAGCAGCAACAGGTAAAGTTGCATCGCTAGGAGCTAAGGGTTCTAGTTTCAATTGTTGGCATACTTGCTGAACTTGTTGATGAGAAAGGAACCCCGCCCAATTTTGACGACTAAAAATATGAAGCAGTAGCTTGATTAAGCGGTCTATTTTTCCGATAAAGTTTGCGAAATGGCATCTTGCATAACTCTCTCCCAATGCAAAAAAGATTAAAAAATCTAACCGCTTGTTATTAAAGCATAAATTTATTTTTTTATTACGAGGAAGTTCACTTCTTTACGATCAATCAATCTTGAAATTTGTGAACCTGATCACATTTATTAACTAACATTGATAGGCATAAACTTTAACAATTCATTAACGAATAGGTAATGTCTATATATTTTATTGAATGAAGTAATTTGTATCTATCAAGTGAAAGACATATACTCATCAACACAAAGAGCACAGGCTCTTTGATTTATTTTAATATTACATACATAAAGAGGGAACAAATTATGTCAAAAACATCAATCGGTTTGAGATAAAGTTGCATCAGCAGAATTGGCTTCAAAATTAAATGATTTATTGGCAAGCTATCAAGTGTTCTATACTAACGTGCGTGGTTATCACTGGAATATCAAAGGCGTGAACTTCTTTGAATTACACGCAAAATTTGAAAGAGATTTATACTGATTTAATTACCAAAGTAGATGAGTTAGCAGAACGTATTTTAACTTTAGGCTACACACCAAATAATGCCTATAGTCAATGCTTAAAAGTTTCACGTATTCAAGAAGATATTGCAGTAAAGTAGTGCTCAAGACTGTTTTATCTGGCACATTATCAGGGTTTAAAAAGTGTTACTTGAACAACAACGCGAAATTCTTGAACTTGCAGGTGAAGCAGGTGATGAAGGTACAAATTCTCAAATGAGTGACTACATCAAAGAACAAGAAAAATTAGTGTGGATGTTTCAAGCAGCGTGCCAAACTTGCTACGCTTAATTTTAATTATTAAATAATTAAAAGGCTAACAGTGAAATAATCTGACCCCAAAAAGTTGAGACTTATTTAGTTTAAGGACTGAGTTCTGCCATTCACAGGGCTCAGTCCTTTTAGTTTTTCCCTGAGTACGTTCATGGTTGTAATAATGAATTTACTCAGGGTTGTTTCTTTCCTGTTGGTCGAACATCTCAAATTATTTACCGTAGTAACATTCGGTTTTTAATTGTCCAAAAGATGCTTTTCATCGCACTATTATCTAAACTATTTCCTTCCTTGATATACTTTGTTGAATGCTATTTTTACCTAAATTTTTAATACTCTGATACATATATAAATACTGTTATTGATTTTCAAACCAACTCTCTAAAAATCAAACAAGCCGAAATTGAATCCACTTTATCTTTTTCAGTGCTTTATAACCACCGCGAGCGAAAATCTCTGATTTTTGCTTCAACTGTAGTTAAGCGTTCATCTTGCAATTCCACAGGTAAGTTAAAACGCCCATTTAGGGCGGTTGGCGAATTTTCTTTGCTCGCTGTGTAAGCGGTTGTTCTGTACCATCCATATTGAGAGGGTAATCCAACCACAAGCAGATCGGGTTTCCACTCTTGGATCACTTTTGACAATCATATCCCAATTCGGAATGCCATCTTGGGCTTTAAAGGATGGTAAGCCTTGTGCTGTGCCTGTAATGCTTTTGCCCTACGGCACAACCGATGCTATAAGTGCCAAAATCAAAAGGCTAAAACGGTTTTTGTCATTGATGTTATTCCTTATTTATTTTTAGTGCTTTTAAGCAATTGTCTGTAATAATCCCACGCAAAAATATTGACCAGGATCTTGTTTTCGACCTGGGGAAATATGCTGATGCCCTGTAATTCGCTCATCGGTAATGGCGGGGTAAGCGGTCTGAATTGCTTGGGTTAATGCAACAAGGCTTTCATATTGAGCTTGGGTAAAAGGCTGATTGTTTGAACCTTCAAGTTCAATGCCAATTGAAAATTCATTGCACTTTTTCTCGCCCTTCAAAAATTTGATACCCTGCGTGCCAAAGCCATATTATTAAAATTCACATATTGGGTAATTTCCTTGTCGATTAATTAAGCAATGAGCAGAGACGCGTAAATCCTTGATTTCTTGGAAATAAGGATGGGCATTGGGATCAAGTTTCCCTTGAAAAATCATCAATGAAATGTTCGCCAAATTGCTCAGGCGGTAAGCTGATGTAATGAATGACCAAGAGCGAAATATCATTGATATTAGGGGCGAGGGTTAAAGTGAGGCGAAGGAACTTGTTTTTGGCGAATCAAGCTGCCATTTTTAAGGTTAAATCCATAGCGTTTTTGTGGTAGAATTCTGCTATTTAAAAATCAATCAAATTGAGAGAGAAATGCTTTAGCTATCGTCATAGTTTCCACGCGGAAACCACGCAGATGTGCTTTAAACACATTGTACAACTTCTTATTTTACAGTCGCTCAAACAAAAGAGAAAGGCTTTTTATATTTAGACACTCACTCTGGTACAGGGCGTTATAGTCTATTTAGTGCAGAATCAGAAAAAACGAGTGAATATTTAGAAGGGGTAGCTCGCCTTTGGGAACGCGATGATTTGCCTGAAGAAGTTGCCCTTTATATTGATGAGCTAAAAAAAATCAATCGTGGCGGTAAATTAAAATATTATGCAGGGTCGCCATTGCTGGCAGTCAATCAACTTCGCCCGCAAGATCGTGCGATTTTAACTGAGCTTCATCCAAACGATTTTCCATTATTACGTCAAGAGTTTGCCAAAATAGAGAATGTGCAGACCAAACGTGAAAATGGTTTCCAACAATTAAAATCAGCATTACCACCGAAAGAACGCCGTGGCTTTGTACTCATTGATCCGCCTTACGAGCTTAAAGAAGATTATGAGTTAGTGGTAAAAGCCATTGAAGAAGGCTACAAACGCTTTGCGACAGGCGTGTATGCGATTTGGTATCCTGTGGTGCTTCGCCAACATTCAAAACGTATTGTGCGTGGCTTACAAGAAACGGGTATTCGTAAGATTTTACAAATCGAACTTGCTGTTCGCCCAGATTCAGACCAACGTGGGATGACGCAAGTGGGATGATTGTGATTAATCCACCTTGGCGGTTAGAAAGCCAGATGAAGAAAATTCTACCTTATTTAACCGAGTGCTTGTGCCAGAAGGTACGGGCTCTTGGACTATTGATTGGATTACGCCAGAATAATCTGTCCCCTATCTTGGTTTTTAGCCGAGATGGGGATTTTTAGTGAAAATTCTCAGTAAAAACAACCGCTTATATACGAGGAATTTATAATGGAACAATACAAATATGACTTTTATTGAATTCGCACTCAGTCGCCAGGTGCTTAAATTGGCGAATTTACCTTAAAATCAGGCAGAAAAAGTCCTTACTAATGCAGGGTTTATTCAACACAGGTCGAGATTTAGCTAAATTAGGTGAGTTTTTATGCTCAAGCTATTCAATCATCAAAATTAGATTACGATGTGTTATTCAGGGCCAGCTTATAAAGGGATTCCTATTGCAACAACGGTTGCCGTTGCGTTAGCTAAGCAATTCGATGTAGATAAACCTTGCTGTTTTAACCGCAAAGAAACGAAAGATCACGGTGAAGGTGGCAACTTTAATTGGCTCGCCACTTAAAGGTAAAATTTTGTTGGTGGATGATGTGATTACTGCTGGTACAGCCATTCGCGAATCAATGGAAATTATCCAAGCAAACCAAGCCGAATTAGCAGGGGTTTTAATTGCATTAAACCGTAAAGAAAAAGGGCAAAGGCGAGCTTTCAGCTATTCAAGAAGTAGAACACGATTATGGTTGCCAAGTCTTCTCAATCGTAGATTTTGATGATCTGGTACAATTTATTGAGAAATCGACAGAATACGCCCCATTTTGCCTACGATGAAAACATACCGTAAGCAGTATGGAATATAATGAAAAACTTTCATCTTGACCGTTGATAAATTTCATAAATATTAAATTCGTTTTTCTTGTATCTCAATGCTAATTCACTTAAATTATTGAATGCCTTAATAAAAATTACGATAAGGAATAAAAATGACTAAAAACTCCCATTACACGCTGATACTGTTGGCTCCTATTTACGTTCTGATGCTTGGAAACAAGCTCATTCTGATTACAAAGCAGGCAAAATTTCACTTGAAGAGCGCGACGCAATTGTAGAGCAAGAAGTGCGTAAATTAGTAGATGCTCAACTTGAAGCGGGTATTCAAGTGGTCACCGACGGTGAATATCACCGTTCTTGGTGGCACATCGATTTCTTAGAAAAACTTAAATGGTATCGAAGGTTATGTGCCAGAAAAAGCTTACGCATTCAAAGGCGTGGAAGTTCGTCCCTTACAACACCCGTTGCTGCGGTAAAGTTTCTTGGAATCCAAACCACCCATTTATTGAGCATTTCAAAAAATTCAATGCGATTGTTGATGGTCGTGCGGTCGCAAAATTTACCATCCCAAGCCCGAATCAATTAATGTACCCTGTGCAATGGGATCACGGTGTGTATACAACCCGTGAAGAGTTTGCCAAAGATGTACAACAAGCTTATAAAGAAGCAATCAAAGCCTTCTATGAAGCGGGTTGCCGTTGTTACAAATCGATGATGTGTACTGGGGCTCTCTCTGCAACAACCATGCACAACCTACTTTTGAAGCAGATAAAGCACAAGCGGTTGCGAACGTGCAAGCAATTCTTGCAGATAAACCAGCAGATATGATCATTACCACTCACGTTTGTCGTGGTAACTACAAATCTTCTTACTTATTAACGGGTGCCTATGATCCTGTCGCAGATGGTTTATTTGGTCAAACCAACTACGATGGTTATTTCTTAGAGTATGATGATGAACGTTCAGGTGGTTTCGAGCCGTTAAAACATTTTGCGAACAACAAAAGGGACGCGTAGTGTTAGGTTTAATCAGCTCAAAATTCCCAGAGCTGGAAGATAAAGAAGCGATCAAAGCACGTATTCAAGAAGCAGCAAAATATGTGCCACTTGAACAACTTTGCTTAAGCCCGCAATGTGGTTTTGCATCAACCGAAGAAGGTAACGTAATGACTGAGGCTCAGCAATGGGCAAAAGTCCGCCACGTTGAAGAGATCGCAAAAGAAGTTTGGGGCGAAGATTAATTTTTCCATTTCATAGAAAAATCAACCGCTTGTAGAATGTTCTACAAGCGGTTAATTTCTATATGGGCTTTGCAAAATAAGGACAGATTATGTAAATATCTTATCTCCCAATTGTCATATAGAATAAAAAGACCACCTCTTCCGATACGGTCTGCTTTTCTAATATTTTACCGTATGTCCATAGCTTTCAATGATACCTTTGATACGCTCTAGCACCTCTTTTCGGTGGTGGTAATACGCCTTCTAATTCATATTTATAACCCAAAGTTTCCCACTTAGTGTGCGCCTAAACGGTGGTAAGGTAAGAGTTCCACTTTTCTCAATATTTTCCATACCTTGAATGAACTGCCCCTAAACGGTGAGCAGAATCATCGTCATCGGTATAGCCTGGTACAACCACATAGCGAATCCAGGTACGTTTGTTAAGTTTTTGTAAGTAACGAGCAAAATCAAGGGTGCGTTTGTTTGATACACCGACGAGATCTTGATGAATTTCATCGTTTAGTTGTTTTAAATCTAACATTACCAAAGTCAGTAACCTCTAACATTTCATCTACCACAGGGGCTGTAATGACGCACAAAGCCATTTGTGTCTCAGCAAGTATCAATGCCTTCGGCTTTACAGGCTCGGAACCAATCACGTACAAATTCCATTTGTAACACTGCTTCGCCGCCAGATGCGGTAACACCACCGCCTGTCGCTTTCATAAAATGCTTATAAGTCACTACTTCTTTCATTAGGTCTTCAACGCTAATCAATTTACCGCCATCTAAATCCCAAGTATCGCGATTATGGCAATATTTACAACGCATTAAACAACCTTGTAAAAAGAGAATAAAACGAATCCCTGGTCCATCTACGGTACCGCAAGATTCATAAGAATGATATCTAGCCATCACTGACATAATGTTCTCCCTAATAATCTGTTCGTAATATGTTGAAATAAATAATCTGTACGAACTTATTTATTTCAAGATACTAAATAAACCTAACTCAAATCTGTTGATATATAAGTAATTTAAAATAAAACAAGCGGTCAGATTATACAACTGTTTTTGCAGAATCTGACCGCTTTAATTTACCTTAGAACACTAAATTTAAATTACATACATTCTGTGAATGTACGAGTAATTACGTCTTGTTGTTGTTCTTTAGTTAATGAGTTGAAACGTACTGCGTAGCCTGGAAACACGGATTTATTAATTGTGGGTATTTTTCAGGATGTTCAACTGCATCTAATAAGGTTTCACGGTTTAATACGTTTACGTTCAAGTGTTGACCGCCTTCTACTTCTGCCTCGTGGTGGAAGTAACCATCCATTAAGCCCGCAAGGTTACGTTTTTGTGATTCGTAATCTTTACCCTAATGCATTTGGTACGATTGAGAAGGTATATGAGATACCATCTTTCGCATACGCAAATGGCAGTTTAGCCACAGAAGTTAAAGACGCTACCGCACCTTTTGATCACGACCGTGCATTGGGTTTGCACCTGGTCCGAATGGTGCACCAGCACGACGACCATCTGGGGTATTACCTGTTTTTTTACCGTATACCACGTTAGAAGTGATAGTAAGTACAGATTGAGTAGGTACTGCGTTGCGGTATGTTTTTGTGCGTTTGGATTTTTCATGAAACGTTCAACTAAGTCGCACGCGATGTCATCCACACGGTTGTCGTTGTTACCAAATTGTGGTATTCGCCTTCAATTTCGAAATCTAATGCCACATTTGAAGCTACAACATTGCCATCTTTATCTTTAATGTCGCCACGAATTGGTTTCACTTTCGCATATTTAATTGCAGATAATGAGTCAGCAGCAACAGAAAGACCTGCGATACCACACGCCATTGTACGATATACATCACGATCGTGGAACGCCATTAACGCTGCTTCGTAGCTGTATTTATCGTGCATAAAGTGGATGATGTTTAATGCAGTCACATATTGTGTTGCTAACCAATCCATAAAATGATCCATACGGCTCATTACATCATCAAAAGTCTAGGTATTCAGATGTAATTGGTGCTGTTTTAGGACCTACTTGTACACCAGATTTTTTCATCGATACCACCGTTGATTGCGTATAGCATTGTTTTCGCTAAGTTCGCACGAGCACCGAAGAACTGCATTTGTTTACCGACAACCATTGGTGATACACAACACGCGATTGCGTAGTCATCATTGTTGAAGTCTGGACGCATTAAGTCATCGTTTTCATATTGAACTGATGAAGTATCAATTGAAACTTTTGCACAATAACGTTTGAAGCCTTCAGGTAATTGTTCAGACCAAAGGATAGTTAAGTTTGGTTCTGGAGATGGACCCATTGTGTAAAGGGTATTTAAGATACGGAAGCTGTTTTTGGTTACTAATGTACGACCATCTAAGCCCATACCTGCTAAAGTTTCAGTTGCCCACATTGGGTCACCTGAGAATAATTGATCGTATTCAGGCGTACGTAAGAAACGAACCATACGTAATTTCATTACTAAGTGGTCAATTAATTCTTGTGCTTCTTCTTCTGTGATTTTGCCTGCTTTTAAGTCACGTTCGATATAGATATCTAAGAATGAAGAGACACGACCGAATGACATTGCCGCACCGTTTTGAGATTTAACCGCAGCTAAGTAAGCGAAGTAAGTCCATTGAACCGCTTCTTGTGCTGTTTCTGCAGGACGTGAAACGTCGAAACCGTATGATGCAGCCATTTGTTTGATTTGACCTAAAGCACGGTGTTGTTCAGCAATTTCTTCACGTAATTGAATGGTTGCTTGAATATCTTCACCTGCTTCTAAGCGTGGTTGTAATGATGCAAATTGACGTTGTTTGTCTTTCATTAAGAAATCTGCACCATAGATCGCTAAACGACGATAGTCACCAATGATACGACCACGACCATACGCATCTGGTAAACCTGTGATGACACCTGATTTACGGCAACGTAAGATGTCTGGCGTATAAACATCGAATACACCTTGGTTGTGAGTTTTGCGGTATTCAGTAAAGATTTTTCACTTCAGGATTTAAAGTACGACGATAAACATCGCAAGAACCTTTAACCATTTTGATACCACCGAAATGGGATGATGGCACGTTTTAATGGAGCATCTGTTTTGAAGACCAACTGATTTTTCTAATGCTTGGTCAATATAACCAGGTTTTGTGAGAAGTAATCATAGAAGGAATATCGCAGTCGATATCGTACGGTTCGTGCGTTTTTATTCTCAACTTTGATTTTTTTCCATTACTTCTTCCCATAATTTAGTGGTTGCAGCAGTTGCACCCGCTAAGAAAGACTCATCGCCTTCATATGGAGTATAGTTTTTGGATAAAATCACGCACGTTTACTTCGGTTTTGCCAGTCACCAGCAGTAAAAACCTTCCCATGCTTTTTGTTGAGTTTCAGTTAATTGAGTCATTTTAAATCCTCTATTTGTTTTAAATAAAATTTGTGATGCCGAAACATCAGTAGTTTGTAAAATCTCTGCGAAATTTGACCGCTTACATATCTGTTCAACTTCTCATGATTTATAAATAGAGTTATTTTTAGTGCTTACGAATATATATAAGAACCACTGCACTAAAGCCGATAAAGAACACGCCACCTACGATATTACCTAAGGTAACAGGAATTAAGTTCTTTACTACAAAATGATATAAATCTAAGTCTGCATATTGCATTGGATCAACGCCAATCGCTGTCCAGAAAGAGGCATCTGGTATGGGCAATGACCATGCCCATCGGAATCATAAACATATTTGCTACACAGTGTTCAAAGCCAGATGAAACAAATAACGCAATAGGTAAAAATCATAATAAAAGGCTTTATCGGTTAATGATTTCCTGCATTTGCCATCCAAACAGCAATACACACCATAATGTTGCACAAAATACCTAGTGTAAAAAGGCTTCTATCCAAGAGTGATGAATTTTATGTTGTGCTGTTTTTAAAATGGTCAACCCCCATTGACCATTCGCTACCATCATTTGACCTGAAAGCCAAATTAAAACCACAACACTTAAACCACCGATAAAGTTTCCACCATAAACGATAAAAACCAGTTTCTAAACATTTGGAACCAAGTAATACGGTGCGTTGCTTTTGCGACTGCGGTTAATGTAGATGAAGTGAAAAGTTCTGCTTCAAAAATCACGCACATAATCACGCCAAGAGAGAACACCATACCACCCACTAATTTAGATAATCCCCACGCAACATCTGCTGTGCCTGTTTGCGTTGTAGTATAAAAACGAAAAGCAAGACCGATAAAACCACCTGGCTAAAATTGCAGAGATAAAAGAATAGAGTTGATGTTTAGTTGCTTTATAAACTGCACCATCTTCGGTAATTTTCACATTTCAGCAGGAGAAAACATAGAGCAATCCTTTTATGTTTATATTGATGCTTATTCAATAATTTTTCTGAATCAACTAAAATTGAAGGAATAATAAGATTTGTATGGAATTATAGACCTGTTCCACCAATCTGAAAATCAAAAACTTACCTATTTGGGGAGGTTGAACACCTGATGTATCTCAACTTTACAAGAAATAGCAAACTTTTTATTAAATTTAAATTAACCCTAACAATTTATTAAAAACAATGTTTACTGATTACCTTACTTATTTTTTAATTTATTTTTCCAATGAAAAATCAGCTCATTATTATGTTTTGACAAGTGCTTTTGTGAGTGCTTCTCTGCTACCAGGTAATTCTGAAATTGTTTTTAGCACCATTGCTACACAAACCCATTTTATTTGAACACTCTTTGATTACCTCTCCACTTATTTGGCTTGTTTGTGTTGCAACAATAGGTAACACATTAGGTAGCTTACTCACGTTGTACTTTGGGAGACTTATTCCCAGCCAAAAATCTTTAAATCATAAATATGCTGAGTGGGTAATACATAAATTAAATCGTTATGGAACAATAATGACTTCTGCTGAGTTGGTTACCTCTGTTGAGAGATCTTCTTTGTGGAGTAGCAGGTTGGCTCAGACTTCCTTTTATTAAAAAGTGCCTTTTATATTTTTATGGGTAAACTCATTCGATATTTGCTACTTTTAATCACAATTTACCCGCTTGTAAAAATATGTATGAGAAAAAGGCTGAAACCTCAACAATTTCAGTCCCTTTCTTTATTATTTTAGTTATACACTATTCTGCTTGTTCTTTCTGCATTGGTGGCACTTCTTTACCGATTTTTGGCATAAAATTCCACTACAAAAATCATCAAAAGCGATCTTCATCAATCGCTTGGCGAATTTGTGCCATTAAACGTTGATAGTAACGCAAATTGTGAATAGTGTTTAAACGTGCGCCCAAAATTTCACCGCATTTATCTAAGTGATAAAGGTAAGCTTTTGTATAGTTTTTACAGGTGTAACAATCGCATTCTGGATCAAGCGGACTGGTGTCGCTTTTTATATTTTTGCATTACGGATTTTTACCACCATCACTCACAAATAAATGCCCGTTGCGTGCATTGACGGTTGGCATTACGCAGTCAAACATATCGATCCCACGGCGAACGCCTTCTACCAAATCTTCAGGCTTGCCAACGCCCATTAAGTAGCGAGGGTTTATCTGCTGGCAATAATGGCGTAGTAAATTCTAAAATGCGGTGCATCTCTTCTTTCAGTTCGCCCACCGCTAAACCGCCCACGGCATAACCATCAAAGCCGATATTGACCGAGCCTTCTGCAGAAATTTTTGCGTAACTCTTCATAAGTGCCGCCTTGCACGATACCAAATAATGCACGCGGGTTTTCTAATTCATCGAAGCGATCACGACTACGTTTTGCCCAACGAAGTGACATTTTCCATTGATTTTTTTGCATAATCAAAAGTCGCGGGATATGGTGTACATTCATCAAAAATCATCACAATATCAGAACCTAAATCGTACTGAATTTCCATTGATTTTTCAGGCGAAAGGAAAATTTTTCCCCGTTAATTGGGTTTTGGAAGGTAACACCTTCTTCTTTAATCTTGCGTAATTTGCCCAAGCTGAACACTTGGAAACCACCCGAATCCGTTAAAATTGGACCGTGCCACTGCATAAAATCGTGTAGATCACCGTGCATTTTCATAATCTCTTGCGCAGGACGTAACCATAAGTGGAAAGTGTTGCAACAAAATCTGTGCACCTGTTGCTGCGACTTCTTCAGGAGTCATCCCTTTTACCGTGCCGTAAGTACCCACAGGCATAAAAGCTGGGGTTTCAACGTAAAATTCGCCTTTCAGGGCGAGAAAAAGTTAATCGACCACGACGAGCATTACCGTTGGCCTAATTCATACTGCATAAAAATCCTTAATGAGAAACAGTCTATTATTTTATTCAAGCGGTTGAAAAACCGCCACACTTTTGCTAAATGCAAATTTAAAAAACGAATGCCAGTGCCAAGCCCTAATCCAAAGCCTACGCCGTTTGAACCACCGCCGACATTTGCACCGCCAGAAAAGCTACAGCCTGCTAATAAACAAATTAAAAAGCAAAGCTTATTGCAAATTTTTCATTTAAAAATTCCTTAGTTTTTGTAGAACTTGTTATATTTCTGCCATTCTAAACAGAGGTGTATTCTACCTGTTTTTATTCTGAACAGCCAATAGAAAGGAGAAAGTATGAAATTTATTTACAGAATCGTGGCGTTTTTCGTAGTTGCAATGGGTATAGTGGCAGTGGCTTCTGCTAATTTTGACTCAGTATTTCGGAAAAAAATTAACGATTATCTACGCACTCAGCTTGCTGAAAAAATCCCGCTTGCCGATAGTGTGGGGATACCAGGTTTAATGCAATTGGATTACCAATTTGCATGATTTAGTCACGCAAATTGGTCAAACCAACGAGAAAAAAGTCGAAATTCAAGGTATCGTGGATGGCTTGTTGATTGCTCGTGGCAAAAGCACGAAAGCAAAAATTAAGCTAAATTTAGATACTACGCCTTATTTTGACCCTGAAAAAGGGATCAGTTTACTTAAAAGATGTCCGTCTACTTAGTTGGGAAGTTTCACCAGAAAAATATCAAGAAACCGTACAATTTTTCTTGCCTATGCTTTTTGATGGTTTAACGAATTTATTGAATCGTTCGCCTGTTTATACGTTAGATGAAACTAAAACCAAGGAAATGCTGGTGAGATTTGGTAAAAGGCAATTATCGTAGAAAAAAGGTATGTTGCGTTTAGAAACCAGCCTTTTCTAACCCTAAATAAAAGGAGAAAAAATGAAAACGATTGAACAATTGTTTGCCAATAATCACGCTTGGAGCAACTAAAATGAAAGATGAGCAATCTGATTATTTTAAAGAGCTTGCAGAACACCAAAATCCAACTTATCTCTGGATTGGCTGTTCAGATAGTCGATGCCAGCTGAAAAATTAACAGGACTTGGGCCTGGTGAGCTATTTGTCCATCGTAATGTGGCAAATATGGTAATCCATACCGATCTTAACTGCCTTTCTGTGGTGCAATATGCCGTGGATGTATTAAACATCAAGCACATCATTATTTGCGGACATACCAACTGCGGAGGCATTAAAAGCTGCAATGGTACTGTGCAGGATTTAGGCAATCAGCAACTGGTTGCTTCACATTCGCGATCTTTGGTTTAAGCATGGGCATATGCTTGCAGGTTGTCGCCCGAACATCGAGCTAATATGTTGACCCGCTTAAATGTTGCTGAACAGGTTTATAATTTAGGTTGTAGTTCTATTATTCGAACCGCTTGGGATAAAGGCAAAGCACTCTCTATTCATGGCTGGGTATATGATGTGAACGATGGCTTTTTAATCGACCAAGGCGTAATGGCAACCAGCCGTGAAACGTTGGAAATCACTTATCGTAATGCCATCGCAAAATTGATCTCCGAAGCCAATGAACTCTTTGAGAAAACGACGCATGAAAAAGAAGTAGAGCAAGAAATTCAAAAACTGCAGGAAGCACTTGCAGAGCAAACTGTCGCAGAATAAATAAAAGTTATTGACATAGGGAGATACCAATCCTTTTTCTTATATTGAAATAGGTGTTAATTGCCTTTGCAATATCGTAAAAAGCAGCCTGTGTTAGGCTGCTTTTTATAAAATAAACAAAATAAGGTTGATTTAAATTCAGTCTAAGATCACCAAATGCACGATTTGGTCAATATTTGTTTGACTAATGAGAAAAGGGGGAGCAGAATAAATAAGATCTCATAAGAAATATTTCGATGGATTTGCCAATTTAAGACTTAATTAAAATAGGAGACAATTATGAATAAAGTTTTTCGTGTGATATGGAATCATGCAACCCAAACATGGGTCGCGGTAAGCGAACTGGCAAAAGCTAAAGGAAAGACAAAATCTAAAACCTCAAAACTAACAGCATTTTCGGTAGCTTTGGGTTCAACATTAGCAGCAGGTTCTGTTATGGCTGCAATATCATCATGCAACCTTAACAGGTACTATTTTCTCAAGCCCTAATGGTATGTGCTCATTTTAGCAAATGGGATGAGCGACGTAGCTGTACAGTACAAGCATTGTAAATGCACCTAAAAATATTATCGTTATTGGTAATAAAGCCTCAGCTGTATATGACCAGGATATTTACATTGGTTTTTAATATTAGTGGTAACTCTGCTGGTCAAGCAGGGAAATACGATTATTGGTAACCGTGTTACTGAGGGGGTGGGACTAATGGTCACGATTCATTTAGTTACAGCAGTCGGTTTTTGGTTCTGCAAGTTGCTGGTCCATCCGTAGCGATGGGGTTGGCGCTCGTGCTGATATTAATAGTGCAAACAGCTGGAATGCTACATCAAGTGGTGGGGTTGCAATAGGTGCTTTTTGCATTACAAGGTGGTAACAAAAGATGGCGGTACTGTTATTGGTGCTTTATCAAGTGGTGATTATTATTATACAACTTCAATTGGTGCATTATCAGGTATTACAGCCGAATTTGAAGATCGTGGAAGTAATAAGAATTATATTTTTACAAGAAAATGGTAGTGTGACAAATATTCGTATTGCTCAAGTATCTAGTGGTTATAAGGCTGGTGCTCGTGGTGGTCGTGCTATCGCAATTGGTAACTGTGCAACAACCGGTGTAGCACGTACAAATAATGGTATAGGTGCGGTGGCTATTGGTGATCAATCTAAAGCATTTAAAGATGCTTCTATTGCAATTGGTCAGCAAGCTATTGCCGGTGGTGTTACAGATGCAGAAATTGCTACGTTAAATGCGAAGTAGCACGTGTTCAAGGTTTATTAAATGACGCGAATGCTACTGAAAACAGCTATTAAGAATATGCAGAGATGATCCGTCAGCAGATAATAAGTTTAATGTGGCATCAGCACAGGCTGCTGTAAAACGCATTTCATTAGCATTAGAACGTGCGAAGAATGATTTGATTTATAAATCAGCTAATAATAGTAAAACAATTGCATCAGTAGCAATTGGTTATCTTACAAAATCGAATAACTTCTATTCAACGGCAGTTGGTCCTAAATCAATAGCGAATTCTAAAGATTCTACAGCTCTCAGGTAGTTCAGCTAGTGTTTCTGGTGCAAATGCTTTAAGTGCTCTGGCTATTGGTCATGATGCTCGTGTAATTGGCGATTCAGCTGTAAATGCAACTTCAATTGGTACACAGTCTCGTATTCATCACAATGCAACAGGTGCAATTGCATTTGGTTCAGGCTCAAATATTTATGGTGACTCAAGCAACTCTATCGCTATTGGTACGAATACAAACATTTCAGATAGTAAACGTGCAGCTGCAAATAATGCTATAGCAATTGGTAATGAAGCCAAAGCAACCAATCTGAATGCGATTGCGATTGGTAACAGCAGTGCAGCAAGCGGTATTGATTCTATTGCATTAGGTATAGCAATAATGTTACAGGGTAACTACTCTGGTGCATTTGGTGACCCAAATATCGTGACAGGTGATCAATCTTATGCGTTTGGTAATAACAATACCGTGAAAGCAGACCAAGCATTTGTGTTGGGTAATAAAGTGACTGTTGATGCTAAAAAATGGTGACAGTTATACAGGTGCAGTGGTATTAGGTGATAACAGCACCGTGCCAACAGAGGTAAAAAGTTAATTCTGCGAAAATTGGTACAGAAAACGGTAAAAAACTCGTTTATAGCGGCTTCATGGGTAATTTGGGTGGAGCTGAAACTAATGGCGAGCCTCAAAAAGCTGATGCAGGTAAACAAAGGGCGTTTTGTTTCTGTAGGTATGCAACGTCACCTCGTCAAGTGAAATTTGTTGCCTGCAGGTGAAATTTTCCTAAGACATCTACTGATGCGATTAACGGCTCTCAACTTTATGCCTTTAGCGATGTGGTCAATAATCTTGCGACATCAACCGCAACCATTATTGGCGGCGGTGCAACTTTAAACCCAAATGGTACGCTTGAGAGCTTTAGCCACCCGTTAAAAACAGATGGTTTAGCTGATACAGCTACATATACTAAACCAGGTGATGCAACCAATGTTTCTACAGCAATCACTAATTTAAATAACTATGTGAATGCAGGTTGGAAAATTGCTCAAGATGAGTGAGGCAACTGCGAAAGCACGCATTAGCCCTGATGAACAAGTGAACTTTAAAGCGGGCGGTTTAGCTTCTGTGGCTGTTATGACAAATGCGACTAACAAAGGTGCAAATGTGACTTACACCGTAACAAAAGGGGAATTTAAAGACACTACAGATAACGGCACGATTTCTGCTAAAGATGATGACAACAAAAACAAAGCCGCAACCGTAGGGGATGTGTCAGAGGCTATCAACCGTGCTTATTGGAAAGCAACCGCCGCGAAGTAATGGTGTGAATGGCACGGATACCCCAGATAATATTAAAGCAGGTGAAACTGTTACACTGAAAGCAGGTAAAAACCTCACAGTAGATCATTCTACAGCTAAAACATTTACCTTTGCGACAGTAGATACACCAAAATTTCAAAGGGGTGGAATTAGTTGATAAAAATGCAGCTGATAAAAACGCCTTAGCACCAACTGATTCGGGCGATTTAAAACTTAATAAAGGCAAAGGCAGTGCAGCGGGAAATCACGAATGTTGTGAGTGGGTTAGAGAACTTGATGAAAATAATCCATTAATAAATGGACATACTCTCGAAGAATTAACGATGAGCCAAGACCCTGCTTATTCAGGTTTAACCAATCTTGCAGATAAAAACGTTCAAAATAACACTGCAGCAACAGTAGGCGATTTGCGTGGTATGGGCTGGGTAGTTTCATCAAATAAAACTACAGGCAGCTTAAGACAAGAATATACCGCTCAAGTAAAAATGCAGAATGAAGTTAAATTTGATTGGCACAGGAGCAGCGGTTGTTTCAGACAAAAACAGATGAGAATACACGTACTATCACGGTAGATGTCGCATGAAAGGTACATTGAGTGAATGCATCAGCAGATGTTGGCGAGTCACAGACCGATGGCAAAGTAACGGTAACTAATGGCGATGATAATAAAGTAGCTACTGTGAAAAATGTCGCGGATGCCATCAACAGTACAGGCACTATTATCAAAAGCTAATAATGAGACATGATACGCGATTACCGATGCTGATGAAACCAAAAATGATGATGGTGCAATAGTAAAAGCGGGTGAGGAAGTTACCTATCAGCAGGTAAAAACTTACGCGTTAAACGTGATACTCGTAACGCTTTACGCCTTGGCGAATAATATTACGGTAAATAGTGCAGAATGAAGTCGAAATTAACCATTGGTAAAACCAACCCAGTGGGTATAACAAGTGATGCAAACGGCTTAGAATTTTGCAACGACTGAAGGTACAAATACCAATGCTCCTGTTTATTTGAATGGTATTAAATCTACGTTACAAGATACGCTTGGTGCAGCAACTCCAAACTTAGTGGGCAAAACCTTTACCGATGCAGAAAAAGCACGAGCAGCGCAAGCGTTCAAGACGCATTGAATAGCGGTTGGAATATTCCGTGGTACAAGCGACGGATGCGGATGTGCGAATGTGGATTTGTCCGCACTTATGACACTGTTGATTTTATTAGTGGCGATGCAAACACTACCGAAGTGACAGTGAATGCTAAAGATGATAATAAACGCACTGAAGTAAGTATCAAAGCGAAAACAGGCGAAACCGACGTAGTAACTGCTGCAGATACGGGTAAAAAGCGGGTCAGTGAAAGCCAAAGCAAATGCAGGCACAACTACTGACCAAGGCAGTAACTTAGCAACAGTAGATGCAGTAGCAAATGCAGTGAATAGAGCTTATTGGACAGCGAAAGCGGCAGGTAATGGCGTGACTACCGAAACCCCTGACCAAGTTACAGCTGGCACGGAAGTAACCTTTAAAGCAGGTAAAAATCTTGCTGTTGATCATGAGTACAGCCAATGCGTTTGAATTCAAAACTAAAGATGATGTTGAGTTTACTAAGCGTACAAATTGGTGCAGATGGTCTAAATTAACGAAAGATGGCGACTCATTAAAAGTTTCTGCTTCAGATGGTAATGATCCGGTAAAAATTACGAACGTGAAAGCGGGCGATAGTGATAACGATGCGGTAAGTTATAAACAATTTAAAAGAAATCAAAGCCGCAACGGATAACACCATCAGAGCGGCTGCTATTGATAATGTGAAAGGTACGCAAAATAAAACAGAAACAACAACATCGGATCAGAAACTGAATAAAAGCAGATGGTATCAACTTCAAAGCGCACCTCAGCAGATAATGATTTGCTTTCTGTAAAAGCGGCAGGCGATACACCTTCACGCCAAAAACTTGGTAAAGTTGAGGTAACAGGTGGCAAAGCTGTAAACGCAACAAGCCAAACTGGTTTAGTTGAGCAACAGGACTAACGTAAGCCTTAAATAAATTAGGGTTGGAAGACAAAAGCAAAAGTAGCAGGCTCAACAGATGCACTGCTGACCAAGAAAGTAATGCGGGCGATAGTGTCAATTACGAAAATGGTCAGGTACGACAGCAAAGTAGAAATCACAAAAGGGACAACAAATCCTGATACAGGTATTTCTACGCCAGACACAGTGAGTGTGAAATATGACGTGAAAGCGGCAGATGACACAATCAAGGTTTCTGATGCAGGCGTTAAAGTGAATACTGGTGAAATCACTGCTGCGACAGATGCAGTTGGCGATGCAAATCGCGGTAAAGTGTCGATAACACCAAAAAGCGAAAGCAGCGGGTGGCACTGAAACACCAGAAGAAGCAAATCAACGTGCTGAAACTGAAGTGGCTACCGTAAAAATGTGGCTGATGCGATTAACAGTGCAGCAACGATTATCAAAGCGCTAATGAACATGATAAAGCGATTAACGATGCTGAGTGAAACCAACAATGATAAAGGTGAAACAGTAAAAGCGGGTGATGATGTTACCTATAGCAGGTAAAAACTTACGCGTTAAACGTGATGCTCATAACCTTACTTTTGCTTTTAGCGAATGAAATCGAAAGTTGAAAAAGCGACCAGCAGCTCAAATCCTTAACGATAGGAGAAGGCGATAACACCACGACATTGACGTCAGATGAAGATGGGTTAAGCGTAGCAGGCAAAAATGATGCACCTCGTAAAAGTGACGAATGTTGCAGAAGGCACAGAAACCCTTGTCTTTGATAAAGAGGGCAACCAGTTAGTTGAAATTGGTGGCAAGTTCTATGACACGGAAGACCTTGACAAAACAACGGGTCTATTAAAACCAAATGCAGAGGACACCGTTAAAAGCGACAGATACGGATGCCGATGCTTATGCGAAAGCGGCGAGTGGCTTAGCGGATTTGGCTGGTTCAGACGAAACCAACGCCCTTACCGTTGCGGATGCAGGTAAATTAGGCTGGGTAATGAGTGCAGGTGGTAACTCAACCGCGGTACAAAATGCGGATGAAGTTATCTTTAATGCGAAAGATGGCGTGAACATCACCTCTCATTTGATGCAACAAGCGGTAAATACAACGTTGATTTTTGGTCTTAAAGTTGATGAAGATGCGGATAACATTTTAAATGTCACTGAAGATGGGGTATCGGTCTTAAAAGGCGAGCTAGAAGCAGCGGCAACAACGGGCACAACACGTGGTAAAGTGACGGTGAAAGATGCAGAGCAAACAGGTGATAATCAAGTTGCGACAGTCAACAATGTCGCGGATGCGATTAACAGTGCGAAATGGTTTGCAAAAGCGGAAAATCTAGAAGAAGCGTTAACAGACCGAGCTCAAAAAGACACAGATGAGGAAGCGGCAGCGATAGGTGCAGGTGATTTAATTGCCTTAAAAGCGGATAAAAACTTAGCGGTGAAACGCGAGGGAACAAGCTTCACTTATGGTTTAGCGAAAGACATTGGTGTAAATAGCATCACACTCGGTACTGCAGAGACGGCGGTGAACTTAAGTACATCAGCAGGTGCATTAAACGTTGCAGATAAAGATGGCAAGGCTGCTCAAATCACGAACGTGAAAGCGGGAGCTGAAGTGGTCACCTTCGATAAAGAGGGCAACCAAATTGTTAAAAAAGGCGACAAATATGTCACTTTAGATGATGCGGGTCATCCAACAGATATTGAGGCAACACCAGCGACAGAAGAAGAGTTAGCGAAATTAGACCCACGTCAACAAGCAGCTGCAGGCTTACGCTAATTTATATCATTCAAAGGAACAAATGCGTTAACGGTTGAAGATCGCAGAAAACCTAGGTTGGGTAGTGAGTGCAGGAGACCATTCAGCAGCGGTAACCAATACAGATGAAGTGGTATTTGAAGGCACCAATGGTGTAGATGTGAGTGCGAAAATCTGAAAAATGGCGTACACACAATCACTGTGGGCATCAAAGACGGCGATGTGGTGAAATCTAACTGATTCACGAGCGAAAGTAGGTGGTGTAGATACATCGGTTATCAAAGTGGGTGACCAATACTACAAAGTAGAAGACATCGATCCGAAAACAGGTGCACCAAAAAGCGAATGTGAATGCGGTGACAGTAGATGCGAATACCACCCCAACCAACGCGGGCACAGGCTACGTGACGCGGGTAATAAAGTGGCAGATGCGATTCAACAATCTGGTTTTTGTGTTAGGCAAGCAAAAAGCACCGCTTGCTGCAAGCGACTATAAAGATACGAATGCTACGGATGAAGTGGTGAATCCAGACCATGACGAAGTTCGTTTTGCGGATGGCAATAACACGAAAGTGAAAGTGGCGACGAGTGTAGACGCAACAGGTAATAAAGTGAGCTACCACGACGGTGAAAGTGGATGTAATGGTTTACCGGTGCAATACACGACAGCGGATGGCACGCCAGTAACGAAAGTCGATGACAAGTTCTACAAAGTAGATGGGCAGGGGTAACCCGACGGGGATGCGGTTGAGTGGAACTACATTAGTGGCGAAAGTGAGTTAATCCGACAGCGAAAGCGAATGAAACAGAGTCGTTCAGTTACGTTGGGTAATATCGCAGAAGGCACAGAAACCCTTGTCTTTTGATAAAGAAGGCAGCAGTTAGTTGAAATTGGTGGCAAGTTCTGCATCACGCTGAAGATATTGATAATCAAGGTTTACCTAAAGCAGATGCTGAAAAGAAAAACACCGTTAAAAGAAACAGATACGGATGCGGATGCTTATGCGAAAAGCGGCGGTGGCTTAAGTGGATTTTGGCTGGTTCAGACGAAACCAACGCTCTTACCGTTGCGGATGCGAGGTAAATTAGGCTGGGTACGAGTGCAGGTGGTAACTCAACGCGTGTACAAAATGCGGATGAAGTTATCTTCAATGCGACGAAGATGGCGTGAATATCACCTCTCATTTTTGATGCGAATAGCGGTAAATACAACGTAGATGTGGTCTTAAAGTGGATGAAGACGCGGATAACATTTTAAATGTTACTGAAGATGGTGTATCGGTCTTAAAAGGCGAGCTAGAAGCCGCGGCAACGACAGGCAAAAACACGTGGTAAAAGTGACGAGTGAAAGATGCAGAACAACATGGGTGATAATCAAGTTGCGACAGTCAACAATGTCGCGGATGCGATTAACAGTGCGAAAATGGTTTGCAAAAGCGGAAAATCTAGAAGAAGCGTTAACGAGACCGAGCTCAAAAAGACACAGATGAGCAAGCAGCGATAGGTGCAGGTGATTTAATTGCCTCAAAGCGGATAAAAACTTAGCGGTGAAACGCGGGGAACAAGCTTCACTTATGGTTTAGCGAAAGACATTGGTGTAAAATAGCATCACACTCGGTACTGCAGAGACGGCGGTGAACTTAAGTACATCAGCAGGTGACATTAAACGTTGCAGATAAAGATGGCAAGGCTGCTCAAAATCACGGAACGTGAAAGCGGGAGCTAAGTGGTCACCTTCGATAAAGAGGCAACCAAATTGTTAAAAAGGCGACAAAATAGTCACTTTAGATGATGCGGGTCATCCAACAGATATTGAGGCAACACCAGCGACAGAAGAAGAGTTAGCGAAATTAGACCCACGTCAGCAAGCAGCTGCAGGCTTAGCTAATTTATATCATTCAAAAAGGAACAAATGCGTTAACGGTTGAAGATGCAAGAAACCTAGGTTGGGTAGTGAGTGCAGGAGACCATTCAGCAGCGGTAACCAATACAGATGAGTAGTATTTGAAGGCACCAATGGTGTAGATGTGGTGCGAAATCTGAAAAATGGCGTCACACACAATCACTATGGGCATCAAAGACGGCGATGTGGGTGAAATCTAACCGATTCACGGCGAAAGTAGGTGGTGTGAGATACATCGGTTATCAAAGTGGGTGACCAATACTACAAAGTAGAAGACACATCGATCCGAAAACAGGTGCACCAAAAGCGATATGTAGATGCGGTGACAGTAGATGCGAATACCACCCCAGCAACGCGGGCACAGGCTACGTGACGGGTAATAAAGTGGCAGATGCGATTCAACAATCTGGTTTTTGTGTTAGGCAAACAAAAGCACCGCTTATGGCAAAGCGACTATAAAGATGCAGATGCCGGATGAAGTGGTGAATCCAGATATGAGGTTCGTTTTGCGGATGGCTATAACGAAAGTGACATTGGCGACGAAAGAAAGTGTAGACTGCAACAGGTAATAAAGTGACTACCACGACGGTGAAAGTGGATGTAAAATGGTTTACCGGTGCAATACACGACAGCGGATACACGCCAGTAACGAAAGTCGATGACTGAGTTCTACAAAGTAGATGAGCAGGGTAACCCGACGGGGGATGCGGTTGATGGAACGTACATTAGTGGCGAAAGTGATTAATCCGACCAGCGAGAAGCAGATGAAACGAGTCGTTCAGTTACGTTGGGTAATGCTGGCACATCGGTGCTAAGACATTTTGATGCGGCGAAAGATGCCGAGGGCAATGACTTAGTGAAAGCAAATGATGGAGCTCTGGTATAAACCAACTGATGCTCTAGAAAGCAAATGGTACATTGGAGCAAAAGCCTCTTCAGCACCAGTAACTAGATTCATCTGCTGGATTGGTTGATTTTGCGAAATCTCGACCAAACAACATGCGCTGATGGGATTTGCAAAATATTGGTTGGGTATGTCTACTTTGATAATGGTTATACTGCCAAGTTCGTAATGCCAATGAAAGTGGTTCAAAAGTGGAAATGGTATTGAAGTTAAAAGGTAAAACGTTAACGGACGGAACACGTGAAATCACTGATGGCAATTAAAAAGAATTGATGTAACTAAATCAACGTGCAGCGCAGATGGTACAAAATTGACGAAAATTGGAGATAACTATGTACCGTCAAAGAAGATAGTTGATATCCATACTGGTAAAACCTAAATCTTCTGAAGTAAAAGCCCTATATAAAAGCAGAAGGGCTGAGTTTTCGCTGTGATCAAGTAACGGGTAATATGGACCCTGGCGAGGCAGAAACTTGTAAAATAAAGATAACAGCTATGTAACTGGTAATAAAGTAGCAGATGCCATTGCACATCTGGATTTGGAATATTGGTTTGGTGATGATGCAAAAGCAAGTGAAGCATTCGCTGATCCAACGAAAGCATTATCAATAACACGCTGAAAAAGTAAATCAAACGATAACCTTGGCAACTTTGCTAATGGTAAAAATACTAAAGTGAGTGCAGCAACAGTTGAAAGTACAGATGAAAATGGTGATAAAAGTAACAACAACTTATGTTAAAACGGATGTTGAATTACCATTGAGGCCAACTTTCAACCCAACGGATGCAGCTGGTAACAAAAGTAGTGAAAGTGCTGATGGTAAATGGTATCCAGCTAAAGCTGATGGTAGTGCAGATACAGCCAAAGAGGGCTGTAGATGGCAGAACAGTTCGCCAAAGAGCAGTATTGAATCCTGATAATAAAAAGATCGAAAAATACAAAGCTTTAACTGGGCAACCAACAAGTGCAGATAATAATGCAATTTCCGTGTATCAACTAATGCTCTTAAAGATCGAAAGTTGTAGATGCAAAAGCCCAATTAGCAAAAACACTTGCACAAGCGGGTCAATCTGCGAAGTTATTACTGCTGCCGCCAGAAGGCGTGATGCTGCTGTCACGATGAAGTAAAAGCTAAATATCTAAAAAGACAATGGATTAGATAAAGGCACTGCTGGTTCAGTCATCACAAATGTGCTGCTTGGGGTCAAAAACCAAGTGAGTGCAGTAAATGTTGATCAGTTACAAAAGCTAGCGGTTTGGAACTTAGATTCTAAAGCGGTGGCTGGTACAAAATGGTAAAAGTAACAACCATTAATACTACTGCGGCAACAGAAAGTGAAGATGGATGAAACTGCTGAATATCAATGCCGGGTCAAAATATTGAAATTACTCGTCATGGTAAAGTCAGTGAAATTGCCCACATCAATAGATCAAACTTCGATTCTATGAAACTAGGTAAAAGTAACAGCTGTTACGCTAAATAGTACCACCGCAGATGGAGCATTAAAGTGTTGAAGGTGCTAAAAGTCACAAATGTGGCGAAAGGTCGCGTACTTCTGGTTCAACAGATGCAATAAACGGCGGTCAACTTTACGATGTTGCTTCTCAAGTGAGTCAGCATTTGGGTAATTTAAATCATCGATATCAATAAAGTAGGCGAAAATGCTGATGCTGAGACAGCAGAAGTACAGCTGGCAACAAACATTACCTCAACCTTACATTCCTGAAACGCAAATCTATGGTTTGCTGTTGCGGGGAACACAAGGTCAAAATGGGTTGGCATTGGGGTATCTGCATCTCTGATAACGGTAAAGTAATTATTCGTTTATCAGAATTTTGCCCCTAACTCACAAGAGTAAAAAGGTGTTGCTGCGGGAATATCAGATTACCAATGGTAATATTAAATTAACCCTAGATTTTAACTTGCTATATATAATGATATATGGGGTTTTTATATTTAAAAGGAACTTTTTCATTGCAAATATCTAAGTAAGTACCCTAATAATAGGTCAACAATCAGAGGATTAAACATGAAATTGATAAAAATCTTACCTGCATTAGCATGATGACACTTGCTGTTTCTGCTTATGCAAAAGAAATGCTCTAAATGGAAAAAGCATCAGACACTACTATGGCAACTCTTCCTGCTATTATGGATGAAAACCGTTGTGTATACCTGTAACAAAAACTGTCACTGCGGTATATCAATTTTGAAGATCAAGAACCTAGTGCTGCGATGATGTGGGGAATAAAATTATCTCGAAAAACTTTATGCGTAATAAAGAAACAGCAGACTTTACTCAATTTGTTGCTGGCGATTATATTTTGGAATGTAGATAGTGGATTAACTTTAGATAATTTTGACACTGTGATTCCAGTAAACTTAATCCAAAAAGGTAAGCAAAAGCGATACGATCATTGTTAAAAACTGTGATATTAACACTAAAGCTACCGCAAAGCGAACAGATATCTCTGTTGATGAGCGATTATTTTAGATAAAAATTTAACGCTGTTAATTTTATAAAATAAAGAATGTTGTGCTAATTCTATAGGAATACTCAACATTTTTATATTATATCTAAGTAGTAGTTTACTTTTTCTACTAAATTTAAAGTAAAAATTCTACCAGCTAGACAAATGCTAGAAACTCTTGCACAATGTTGTCAATTTCATCGTATATTTGAGTTGTGAATAACGTTCACAATGCTACTAAAGTTGGAGGATTTAATGAAAAACTTTCTGAGTGCAGAAATGGTGGTGCAATCCTTGTTAGATGAAGGCGTGGAGTACGTTTTCGGCTATCCAGGAGCTCAGTGTTGAGATATTTTATGATGCAATTCATCATCAAGCCTTTAACCACGTGTTGCAGTGCGTCACGAACAAGGTGCAGTGCATATATGGCAGATGGGTATGCTCGCTCAACGGGCAAAGTGGGGTGCGTGTTGGTCACTTCAGGTCCTAGGGTGCGACCAATGCGATTACAGGGATTTTTAACCCGCTTATACGGATTCTGTGCCACTTGTGATTATCACAGGTCAAGTGCCTTCTTCGTTAATCGGTTCAGATGCATTCCAAGAGTGCGATATGATCGGTATTTCTCGCCCTGTGGTAAAACACAGCTTTATGATTAAAGATCCGCAAGAAATTCCTGAAACGATCAAAAAAGCATTCTATATGCTCAACGGGTCGACCTGGTCCTGTGGTGATCGATATTCTCAAAGATATAGGTAAACCCTGCCAATAAATTTGCTTATGAATACCCGAAAGAAATGGCATTGCGTTCTTACAACCCAACGGTGCAAGGGCACAAAGGGCAAATCAAACGTGCATTAAAAGCCTTAATGGTAGCAAAAAAACCAGTGCTTTACGTAGGTGGCGGGGTAATTTCAGCAGAATGTAGCAACGAACTTGTTGATTTTGCGAAGAAACTCAACTTGCCTGTAGCCAGTTCATTGATGGGCTTAGGCGCTTATCCAAGTTCAGACCGCCAATTTCTTGGTATGCTTGGAATGCACGGTACTTATGAAGCAAACAATGCGATGCACGAAAGCGATCTGATTTTGGGTATCGGCGTACGTTTTGATGACCGTACTACCGCAAACTTGGCGAAATATTGCCGGAATGCGAAAGTGATTCACGTAGACATTGATCCAGCTTCCATTTCAAAAACCGTTCAAGCTTACATTTTCCAATCGTAGGCTCAGCGAAGAATGTGTTAGATGAGTTTTTAAGCAGCTTGATGGCGAGAACTTGCAAAAATCAGGCAGATTTGACCGCTTGGTAGGAAACTAAATTGACGAATGGAAGCGAAAGATTGCTTGAAATTTGAAGAGAGTTCAGAGGTCATCAAACCACAACAAGTAATTCGTTTAATTCATAAATTAACCAATGGGGATGCATATTGGCATCCGATGTGGGTCAGCACCAAATGTTTGCGGCACTTCATTACGGCTTTGATAAGCCACGCCGTTGGATCAACTCAGGTGGTGCGGGCACAATGGGTTTTGGTTTGCCTGCTGCTATTGGCGTGAAATTTGCACATCCTGAAGCAACAGTGGTTTGTGTTACGGGCGATGGCTCAAGTCAAAATGAACATTCAAAGAGCTCTCCACAGCAAAACAGTATGATACGCCAGTAGTTATCGTAAGCCTTAACAATCGCTTCTTGGGGATGGTAAAACAGTGGCAAGATATGCTATCTATCAGGGTCGCCACTCGCAAGTGTATATGAGATTCCTTGACCCAGATTTCGCTAAATTGGCGGAAGCTTATGGGCACATCGGCATTACGATTGATCACCCAAGTGAATTGGAAGAAAAACTCACACAAGCCTTTGCGATTAAAGATAAATTGGTCTTTGTCGATGTGCGTGTGAGATGAAAGCCGAGCACGTTTCGATGCGAATTCGTGGCGGTGCAATGAATGAAATGATTTTAAGCAAAACGGAGCGATACAGATACGTAGAACATTATCAGTCTTACTTGAAAATGAATCAGGTGCTTTATCTCGCATGGTTTGCCCTTTTCTCACAACGTGGCTTTAATATCGAAAGTTTAACCGTTGCCCCAGACTGATGACGAAAGTTTATCAAGACGACGATTGTAGCAAACGGTGATGAAAAATCTTAGAGCAGATCGAAAAACAACTGCACAAACTTATCGATGTGTTTAAAGTGATTAACCTCAGTGCGTGCGAACACGTAGAACGTCAGTATTGCTATTACAAAGTGCGTGCAACAGGCTCTGCTCGCGATGAATTAAAACGAGATGACTGATATTTTCCGTGGTCAAATCGTGGACATCGCTCCAAAACTTTTCACCCATCAATTAACAGGCACGGTGAAAAACTAATGCCTTTATTGAAGCGGTAAAAGCAGAAACAACCATCATTGAAATCGTTCGTTCTGGTTTAATCAGCCTTTCACGCGGCGAAAATAACTGCTCTATAACCTCCAACTTTAACCCCACGCCCTCGTGAAATTGTTTTTATGTATTCCTGCTTTTATCCTATAAGAACCGTAAAATATTTTTGTATAATTACTCCCAAATCTTACCGCTTAAAGCGGTCATTTTTCGATAAAAATTGACAGAAGAAACAAGCCCGAGGTATTTATGAAAAAAGAAGAAAGTAGGACACGATTTCCTTGCTCGCTTAAAGCAAAACCCGTTTACGTCCAGGCGGTAAAATTGCCACCGATTGGTTAATCGCAAATGGCGATTTCAACAAAGATAAAAAGTGCTTGAAGTAGCGTGTAATATGGGGACAACCGCAATTCAGCTTGCCAAAAGTATGGTTGCCATATTACGGGCATTGACTTGAGACGAAGAAGCCTTAGAAAAAGCACGTGCAAATATCAAAGAAAATAGCGTAGAAGAGTTAGTAGAAGTACAACGTGCGAATGCCACCAAACTCCCATTTGAAGATAACAGCTTTGATATTGTGATCAATGAAGCAATGCTGACTATGTTGCCAATTGAAGCAAAAGAAAAAGCAATTCGCGAATATCTCGTGTGCTTAAACCGAATGGTTTATTACTCACCCACGATGTGATGCTAAATACTGATGATGCAGAGGCGTAATCGCTGATCTGCGTGATGCAATTCACATTACTGTTACGCCACTGAAAAAGAGGGTTGGAAAGAGCTTTTTCCACCGTTGTGGTTTCCGTAATGTAGATACTCTCAGGCGAGATGTCTCTGCTTTCACCAAAAGGGTTAATTACCGATGAAAGGCGTGCTTGGTGCAATGAAAATTATCAGCAATGCACTAAAACCAGAAAAACCGTGAAACCTTTACTAAAATGTTCAAAACTTTTAATGACCCAGAGATGGGATTCATTGCGGTATGTAGCCAAAAATAGCCTATGTTAGAACAAATCCAAACGTGGTATCGCCAGAAATTCAATGATCCTCAAATTGCCGCCCTTGCAGGGATTCTGTTGATTGGCTTTGGGATCATCTATTTTTTCAGCAATCTCATTATGCCTTTGCTGATTGCAATAGTTCTGGCTTATTTGCTAGAAGTACCGATTCGCTTGCTTGAACGCTTTATGCCAAGAACATTGAGTGTCGTTATTGTGCTTGGCTCAACACTTTCGCTCGTGTCATTTTTATTAGTCGTATTGTTGCCAAGTTTATGGAATCAAGCGGTCAATTTTATTCGCGATTTGCCTAATATGCTCAATCTCTTGAGTGAATGGGTTCAAACCTTACCAGAGCACTACCCTGAGCTAATTGATTATTCAATGTTGGATAGTGTCGTCAGTTCGGTAAGGGCGAAAATTTTAGGCTATGGAGAATCGTTGCTTTCCATTTCAGTGAACTCGCTGATTAACTTGGTTAGCTTAGGCATTTATGCATTTCTCGTGCCGTTAATGGTATTCTTCTTGCTGAAAGATAAATCCCTCTTTCTAAATTCGCTTGCCAATTTATTGCCGAAAAACCGCCGTTTGGCAACCCGTGTTTGGGTGGAAATGCAAGAACAAATCGCGAATTATATTCGCGGAAAAATGTTTAGAAAAATCGCTATTGTTGGCGTGGTTAGCTATATCATTTTCATCTTCTTCGATTTACGCTATCCGCTCTTGCTCTCAGTCATCGTTGGACTTTCCGTGCTGGTGCCTTACATTGGTGCAGTACTTGCGACGATTCAATTGCCTTGATTGCTTTGATGCAGTTTGGTTTATCACCTGAGTTCTACTACTTAATTTTGGCATTTGTGATTAGCCAATTATTAGACAGGAATTTAGTCGTACCGTTTTTTATTCTCTGAGGCAGTGAATTTACACCCATTAACCATCATTATTGCCGTCCTTATTTTTGGCGGATTATGGGGATTCTGGGGCGTGTTTTTGCAATTCCATTAGCAACCTTAGTTAAAGCCGTATTTAATGCGTTTGCTTCTAGAGAAGAAAGTTAATTTTTAGACCAAATACGTTTTATTTACGTAGGGGCAGGGGTTTATTCCTGTCCTGTTTTATTTGAAGCGGAGGAATCCACCGTTCCCTTGCAATCAAATTAAGCGGTCTAATTTCCTTTATTTTTACCAAAGAAGGACAATATGTTAGTTTCGAGTTCCAGTTCGATTTACCCTCTGAGCTTATTGCTCGATACCCAACTAAAAGAGCGTACTGCCAGCCGACTACTCTATTTAAACGGCAACACAGGCGAATTTGCAGATCAACACTTCACTGATTTACTCGAACATTTAAATGAAGGTGATTTGCTTTGTTTTTAACAATACTCGCGTAATTCCAGCTCGTCTTTACGGACGGAAATTAAGTGGCGGTAAGGTCAAAGCCCTGGTTGAACGTGTATTAGATAAAACATCGCTGTTTAGCTCACGTACGTGCATCTAAAAGCACCTAAAGAAGGCACGGTATTAGTGTTTGGTGAAGATAAACTAGGCGAAGGTAATGGCTTAACGGCAACAATAACCGAGCGTCATGACACTCTCTTTGAATTGCAATTTGAAGGCGAAGCACCGCTTTTTGACTTGCTACAACAAGCAGGACATATGCCTTTGCCACCATATATCGACCGACCAGATGAAGATGCTGACCAAGAGCGTTACCAAACTGTTTATAGCAAAGTGTTAGGGGCTGTAGCTGCACCAACTGCGGGCTTACATTTCGACCAAAATTTATTAGCGAAATTGAAAGAGAAAGGCGTAAATACCGCTTTTGTCACGCTTCACGTTGGAGCGGGGACGTTCCAACCTGTTCGCGTGGAAAATATTTTTAGAATCACAAAATGCACGCTGAATATGCCGAAGTTTCACAAGAAGTGGTAGAGCAAATTTTGCAAACTAAAGCGAATGGCAAGCGAGTGATTGCCGTGGGCACAACTTCTGTTCGCTCCATTGAAAGTGCAGCACAAGCGGTCAAAAATCCTGAACATTTAATCGAACCATTCTTTTCAGACACTTCGATTTTTATCTATCCAGGCAAAACCTTTAAAGTGATTGATGCGTTAGTAACCAACTTCCACTTGCCAGAATCTACGCTCATTATGTTAGTTTCGGCATTTGCTGGCTATCGCACTACAATGAACGCCTATGCTCACGCAGTAATAGAAAATATCGTTTCTTTTAGCTATGGCGATGCAATGTTTATTGAGAAAAATCCGAATGCATTGAAAGATGTGCCATAGATAAAAATAAAGGCATTGTAGATATTGAAGTGGGAGTAGGGATAAACCCTACTCTTACGAGAAACTCAAGCTAATTGCTTAATCGTACAATAGTTATGTAATGACTGTAAAAGGGCGTTTATATACGCCCTATACATTTATTTTAAATTAAATCCAACCAAGTTCATACGCAATAAAGAGTAGTGTAAAAACCTGTTAAATAAGTTAAAACCAACAACAGCTAACCAGAACAATCCGCCTTTCACGATGCTCACCTTTTTAAAACGAGTGAGAAGTTTAACCAACCAAAAATTGGTGTGGAAACGAAAGAGCAAATCATTGCAAATGAAAGTAATTTTTAGCTACATCGCTCATAAAGAAGAAGATGATGATAATGCCGATAGCTGCCGCAGCTGTCATCCAAATATTTAAGCTTGCCACTGAACTTTCTTTTCTACCTAATAAAATACGCAATGCTTCATTGTTTGCTCGTGAATAGCCATCGATAACTGCTAATGGTTGTGCCGAACATACACATAAAGGCAATTAATGCGATGAGTAATTTAGACCAATCACCGATAGCAAAGGCATACATTTTCGATAAGCTGTGCGATATATTTTTACGCCCGCTTGTTCTACGACTTCGCCTGAACCATATTGTACTAATGCGCGAGTGCTAAAGAAAACAATCGCTAAAATTGCATGTACCCGATAAAACCGATATTGAAGTCTAAAATACCGTCTTGATAACTTACTTTGGCAAGCGGCGTTTTGCAACCACCACATTGAATTGATTGACTGAAATCTCTCAATTGGAGCAGGCATCCATCCCATCAATGCAACGATAAAGCCAAGAGAAGCCAAATTCCATGGTGACGGTTCAATAAAATCAGGTGCAACATGACACCACCTTTTGATGCAGCGATAACTACCGCAGAAAACCGTTGAAATTGTTAAGGCGATCATAATGAATTTAGACAAAGCGATCTAAAAATTTGTATTGACCGAGTAAAGAATGCCTAGTGTGCCTGCAATAATAGCGACACTTGCAGTTGGAAATGCTGATGTCCCAGTTCAATCCCAACGCAGAAATAATAAATTTGAGAATTGCCGCAGTAACAATCCCACTGCTGCAGTGTTGATCATTGTGAGCGATAACATTCAATATAAAAGAAAACAACTAAGTAGATGCCACCTTTCTCTTTATAGCCTTCAAGCAGGTTTTATTTGAATTAAGCGTATTGCACACAGAAACGGAAGAAAGGATATTTGAAAAGGTTTGCTAAGATAATGATGATAGCAAGTTGCCAACCATAGATAGCTCCCGCTTGAGTAGATGCTACGATGTGTGAACCACCTACAGCAGCAGATGCCATTAAGATACCAGGTCCAAAGTGCTTTAAACTTTGAAGTCCAAGTTGAGTGTTCTTCGATTTGTTGTGTCATAAAAATTCCTATGTATGTAGATTTATTTTTGGCGATTGTAATTTAAAAATCTAATAAAAATATAGAACTTTATTTTAAAAACTAGTTTTTAAAAACTTTCTGTTGTAAATAAAAATTGGTTTTTATAAATTAATTTCTAGAAATGGACTCTAGAATTGGCTAATTTCTTGGTTTTTATGCTGGTTTGATGCATAAACTTAGATGAATAAAAATTTTTAAAATAATTGCTCAGAGTTAGTTCTTAGACAAACATTATCATTCTACCGCATGGATAGAATAAACTCTGCCTTTTTGTATCTATGAGAGCGAATATTGTCGCTTGATTCTGGTGAAAGTGTTAATAATACTCGTGAATATTTTTACCATATCCCATCAACAATATGCTGATAAAAATCACACGATTTTTATAGCCCTGTTTTACAGGCCTTTTTAAACCACGTTTTTGCAATCGTTTTTACTTTGCGGAACACCCTACCGTCTAAATAACTAAATCCTAACATTACTTGTGCTCGTACATTCCCCTGATCGGCAGCGTGGTAATACCACAAATTATTTTCACAACGATCTTTTTCTTTCGGTGAGAATAAAAATCTTCCTTTGGAGGGAGGAGGCACTTGCTGAATGAAAATAATGAATAGAAGATGATTCATCCTTAAGCTTGGTAAGGGTGTCATTTTTGCATCTTGATAGGTAATAAGAATCACATTACTTGCAATATGTTTCGTCGCATGAATTCCGCTTCGTTTGATTTTTGCTGAAATTGAATAAAAATGCCTAAGATAAATGCAGTTAAGTAGATGTGTCGCAATAGCCATAGTTTTTCTATATCAACGAATAAATAAGAAAAATAAAATTTACTTGATCATAATAGCAGCGATTGTAATTTGTTTTTGCAATAATTGTTTAAGTTTTTATGCTCTGAAGGGAGGATGTATGGTCAATATAGTAAATCAACTCATTTTATTAGCATTATGGTGGTGGATTATACAACAATAATTTGAAATGGGGAGACTTAATCGTTGATTAGAAGAGAAATGTGGGAATGGAAATAGAAAAAGGCTGATTTCAAAATTCGTATATGCTCAAATTTAAATCAGCCTTTTATAATTGATAAATTATGCTTTTTGTGTGTTATAGGCTTCCGATGCACGTAATGAGTGAGAGTGTAAGCTGCACCGGCATTTAACGCGATAGACATCGCTAATGCAGCAGCAACTTCATCTTCTGTCGCACCCGCACGAACGGCTTCTTCAGCGTGAACGCCAATACAACTTTCACAACGTGTTGTAACAGCTACTGCTAATGCAATTAATTCACGAGTTTTCCGCATCTAACACGTTATACCTTCTGCAGCAGCTGCACCAGTGTAGTAAAGCTTGTAACATTTAGGATATTTTTACCCTAAACCACCGAAAAGATTTTTCACATGAGCGACGTCATTTTTCCAATCTGCAAACATAATAGTTCTCCTTAAATTTACGATAATGTATGTTTTAACTGATGTGTGTATTATAAGAAAAATAAGCTATAATACTTGTCAGAATTTCTCAATCTTTTATCGCAAAAATCTTATGATGGACTATTTAGATAAACTAACCTTACTTGCTCAAGTGCAAGGTAAAAATCAATATTCGTTGTTTATTTCAAGGAGATTGGCAAGTTGAGCATCATACCAATTTAGCTCAAGAAGAAGGTATTTTTACATTATTGAACAAGGAGAATGTTGGCTAACGCTTGCGGAAGATACGTTCCATTTAAAAAGCAGGCGACCTCTTGCCCGAAATTTGCCCGCATCGTATGCAGAGTAGTGTAAATCTTTCTCAAAAACAACCACTATAACGACTTCACAAGGTTTATTTGAGCTTCGTCAAATTGGGCAGAAATCCCCCGATCTTAAAATGTTTTGCGGCTCTTTTTATATCAAAAAGATGCATTGTTAATAGAGACTTTGCCAGATTATTTACATTTTCATCTGCCTGAAACTCCAGTTCAACCGCTGTTACAACTTTTCTTAAAAGAAGCTAACGAAACTAATCAAGGCTCAAAATCAGTGATTGATGCCTTGGCTAACGTCTTTTTATCTATATTTTACGATATGCCCTTAAAAATAGGATGGAGTTGATTCGGGCTTGCTTGCAGCATTTGAAGATAAAAAGGTTAAGTCAAGTGCTGATAACAATGTTGAACGAACCGCAAGCAGAGTGGAATTTGGAACAATTAGCGGAAATGGCAGCAATGTCGCGTGCAACTTTCTGTCAGTGTGTTTCAGCAAAAATGAAGATGCCTCAAAGAGATTTCTTAGCCAAATTCGATTACAACAAGGTGCGTATTTACTCAAACATACCCCAAAAGTGCTTGAGGTTGCTAGAAATTGGTTATCAATCAGAGGCACATTTTTAGTAAGGCATTTAAAATCGCTTATGGTATTACGCCAAGCCAATATCGGAAATAAAAATCTCGCTAAAGTTGTAATTTAAGCCTATCAAGGTATAATATACACCGTTTTTATTTAAATTAAGCACAGTCAAAAAGAGGAAGCAATGGCTAAAGAAGATTGCATTGAAATACAAGGTACGATTTTAGAAACCTGACCAAATACAATGTTCCGTGTGGAATTAGAAAACGGTCACATTGTGACAGCACACATCTCTGGTAAAATGCGTAAAAACTACATCCGTATTTTAACTGGCGATAAAGTTACCGTTGAAATGACTCCATACGATTTAAGCAAAGCACGCATTATCTTCCGTGCTCGCTAACCTGAAGTTCGTGTTTTAACTTGCTGAACGGGCGAGCAAGCGGTAAATTTTTAGAGAAAATTTGCAGATTACTCGCCCATTCCTTTATCATCTCTTCAAAAATTCCTGCTATGAAACCGATTTTTCTCGAACTTCGTCATTTAAAAACCTTACTTGCCTTAAAAGAGAGTGGTAGTGTTTCCTTAGCAGCGAAGCGAATTCATCTCACTCAATCTGCTCTTTCACATCAAATTAAATTGCTTGAAGAGCAATATGATCTTACGCTGTTTGAACGTAAAACAACACCTTTGCGTTTTACCTGCGGGTGAACGTTTAGTGAAATTGGCACACGAAATTTTGCCGAAAGTGGTAGAAGCAGAGTTAGATTTGGCACGCGTAAAACAAGGAGAAGTAGGAGAGTTACGTATTTCTGTGGGAATGCCATACCTGTTTTGACTGGCTAATGCCTGCAATGGACTCTTTCCGTCAAAACTGGCCGCTTGACAGAGCTGGATATTGTATCAGGGTTCCATACTGATACCGTTGGATTATTGCTGACCCATCGTTCCGACTGGGCGGTGGTTTCCGAAGCAGAAGAAACCGAAGGTTATTTATCATCCACTCTTTTCCTGTGAAATGGGTGGGTATCTGTGCTAAAGATCCATCCGCGCTTGCTCACAAAGCTGTGGGGGAAGCCGAAGATTTTTACCAGATGAGACTTGGATTACTTATCCTGTGCCAGATGATATGTTGGATTTATTGCGAAAAGTGCTTCGCCCTGCAGGAAATGTGCCAAAACGCCGTACCAGTGAATTGACAGATGCAATTATCCAGCTTATTTGCAGCAAACGAGGATTGCGACCCTCATATTAGGCTGAGTAAAAACCATGTCAGACCGTGGTTATGTAGTTTCAGTAAAATTTACTCAACAAGGCTTTACAGCAACACCATATGGTGCGTTCCGTGAAACAGACCAACATTTTGCCTATATCAATGATTTTCACAACACGGTAAAATCGCAAAGTTTTGCGACTTTACCAGGTTTGATTATTTGAAATGATGATTAAATTGAGTTTAAGTTCTCTTTTAATACCTTAATGGCTTGCTGTCTACGCTTATTCAATTCATCTCGAATAGCTTTGTTTCTCAAAACCATCTGCAATCACTTGTTGTACATCCACTTTGTTGTCACTTCAAAATATTGTATGCAAGTTTGAGCTTGCAAATATTCCTGTATTTTCAAAACCTAAACGCCCTACTGTCTGCTTCGCAAGCAAGCAGGAAATCTTTAAATCGATTTGGTTTTCGCCACACGTCTAACAGCATTAAAAGTTTCAACACCGTTTCAGGTCGAAGTTCAGCAATCTTTATGGCAATGGGTGTGATACTCGGTCGCAAAATTGCAAAATCACTTGACCTCACTCGCGTACTTTTAAGCGATTTGCTAAATTTCTTGTCGGTTGAATACCTTTGACTTCGTGCCCGTAATGGTGTGGTAAAATATCTTCTTGCGTTAATCCTTTTGCCCAAATCATGGCAAAGGATGAGGAAAAAGTAAAGCGGTCGGGTTTTCTGCCTGTTAGCTAATGAAACGTGCTAGTACCATTAATGTATGCACCGCCTATCAATTTCAGTGATATTTTTCTGGTTGAGGTTTACCAAATAAGGCTTTAACTTCTGGGAAAAGCACCTCTAATGCACCCACTTTTCTCAATACCTCAAAATAAATATGCGGCGAAGGCGTGTTGAGCCCTTTTTGCGTCTCAAGCCAAACTCGCTCAGCGGTTAAGTGATCGAGTTCCCCGCAAAGCTGGTCATTTTTGCATCAGTTTGCCGTTTCATCAGCAATCTTGAAGCCTAAATGTACAAATTGAGCTGTAAAAGCGTGCCACACGTAATACTCGCAACGGATCTTCCCTCAAATGCTGAAACGTGGCGAAGAATTTTATTTTTAAATCTTGCGATCGTAAAACGGATCGAAAATTTCACCGCTTGTGAGGATCTTGAGCCATTGCGTTGATGGGTCGAGATCAGCGGAATTAAGTCTTGCTCAAGCGATGCCATCATGCGGAGAAATCGCAGATAAAACCGTTGTAACCTTGCCCTTTTCGTTCTGTTCGGGCAAGGCGTATCTCATCTTTGGTTTCTGGATGTAGGAAAACGGAGAGTTTACTCCCACTTGTTGATAGCCGAGGAAAAGAGTTCTTCAGGTGTTGAGCGCAACTACTAAAAATCACGGTCTTTTATGAATATTTAATAAAGCATCATGGACAGCACCGCCAACGAGTAGAGTTTTCATAGTATAACAAAGAAAGAGCTCTGCCTTATAAAACTACGATACAGTTACTGATTCAATCACTACATCTTCCAACAGGTACATCCTGGTGAGCCTTTATACCTGTTTTCACACCTTTGATTTTATCAACAACATCCATCCTTCAACTACTTCACCAAATACTAGGTAGCCCCATTCTTGCATGCCACTTGACGACCAAATAGTTCTTTTGAGCGGTAATCTAAGAGCGTGTTGTCTGTCGCGTTAGATAAGATTGCGAAGCTTGCTGAATGTGGATCAGAGGTGCGAGCCATTGCAAGCGTACCGCGTTTGTTTACGCAAACCATTTATATGCTTCGTTTTCGATTGGTGCTTTTGGTTTGCTTTCTCTTTTCAAACCAGATGTCATACCGCACCTTGAATCATAAAGCCATCAATCACACGGTGGAAAAATTGTGCCGTTATAGAACCTTCTTTTGCAGTAATCTTCAAAGTTTTTGCAGTAATTGGTGCTTTTTCAAAGTTAATGCGATTTTAATGTCGCCAAGTTAGTGTGTAAAAGTGATCATACTTTTTCCTTGAGTGCATAAAAATCTCCCGTCATAGACAGGGGGAACTAACTAGATTAGATTTATATATATCAATTGATATATAAGTATAATGTACAAACCATCTATTTATATATTACTAAATATATTACTAATCTATTTTATTGCTACTACCTAGCTAGTACCCATGAATAACAATCTTGCCTACACTGCCGATCTATTATATCACTATCCATGCTATTCAAATAATTAACGCTTAATATTCGACTAAAGCGTGTTAATGGCTTCGTATTAAACAACAAGGAAAAATTATTTTCTACACCTTTGATATTCCATTTTAATCGTCCAAAGCTTTCTATCAGAACTTAAATTGGTTTACTTTTATCTAACTTTTGAGGGAGGCCTCATTTTAGAGGCTTTTTAGTAGCTTCTCTAGAAAAATAGCCTCTTTTTGCTCTGAATTCACCAACGACAAATAAATCTCTTTACTCATCACTTTTTAAGTTCGGTTTTTCCTCATTTTAAAAGGTAATAGGGCGGTAAAAATTCCATTGCTAATGCCTAATCGAGGCGGTTAAAATCCCTACACCTAAGCCTTGGATAGCTTGCCCGAAGTCTACGTAATACGTTTGCGACATACATGCCGCGACTAACTCTGTCGTTGCCTGTAAGAGACCATATTTTGATTACCATTTGAGCAGATGTGAGCGACTGAAAATAGCCTAGTTCCATACCATAAATGCGGGTAATTTTGTTGATTAAGGCGAAAATTTCGCCGTACAACCATCAACACGTCAGCAATGGCGACAGGGGCTTAACGCTACAATCACGGCATTATCTCTGGCGTGTTTGGCGATCAGCTTTTGCAGCTGATTATCAAGCGGCAGAAAGTACAGTTTCACTAAATAGCGTCATCACTTGTTCTCGCGTTGTGATATTCATTAATTTGTGCTTGCCACGCAGTTTTGGCGTTGTTCAAGCTGGGGCGTAATCTTCATCTGTGCCAACAGATTTTTGCAAAAGGCTTGCGATTTTTCACCGCTTGTAGTCGGCAATACTATACGGTACTGCTCCGCCCCTTGTTGCATCAGTTCGTGCTGTCTAAGTTTGCGTAGTTTTCGCCACTCTTGGAAGATCGTTCCCACGCCTGTTACTGAGCAATAAAAACGCAAGAGCAAAAAGGGACAGCGTAATCCATTGCTGCTCCGTGATGGCATTTACAATCCATTGTACACCTTGGGCAAGTAAGGCAATGCAAAATAACACGAGAGCCGCCATAATTAACCGAATACGGAAACGTGAAGGTTTGAAATCTTCTTCAAAAAGCAATTCTTTTTTAGCCACTTCAGCTTTCGTCTAAAGTATTGGTAGCGTTAGATCTTCCTCCAATCACATACCTCTTTTCATCAAAATTTGTTTGGCTTGGAAATGTTTCCGTTGGCTGGGACAATATCTTCTTCACTAAAAATCTGTTTTTGCATTTTACGCTCCTTTTTCGACCGCTTGCTCATATGCTTTTTCAAGCCCTCATATCCGTGTTCAGTTTTCAAAATTTGAACAGCTGCATTGCTTCTGGGTACTCTTTATCTCAAATAATGCATGACTGTTTTGATACGTGCTACGTGGTAAAAGCCAGAATCGTGTTCATTTTCCATTTGTACATATTGATAAAAGCAATTGCAGCACTTCTTCAGCATCTTTGCTGATTGAATTTCACCTCAGCTTAAATTCGGGACTAACGCCCTCGACCAATCATAATCGTTACAAGCGGTAATTTCTTGGCATTTTTTGCAGAGCGTGACGTCCCAAATTTCGCCATTGGCAATCACCTCACGAATTGCTAAGCGTTTTGAATTTCGCTAATGGCTTGCCAGTTAATTCGTTCTGCTCGGTAGCCGTCCATTTTGGTCTCGACCGTGCACCGCGTAATTTCATTCGCACCACCTTGTACGACTGCATCCGCACATTCAGCATTGCTCACTGCTATCCCAGCCTAAACGAACTTTTCACCGAAACCCAGGTTGCTCTTTGAGCTCGCATACTCAGATGGCTTTGGTCGCTTGATAAATCAATTCAGGCGTTTTTAATAATGCCGCACCGCCTTGACTGCCATTTACCGTTTTGGACGGGCAACCACAGTTGGGATCAACGCCGTGTGAACCTGAATTCAATCGCCAGCATCTGCATTTTCCGCTAATCTTCATTCGATATTTGCCTAAGAAGTTGCACGGACAGGCGTGCCTGAAGCGGTTAAGCCTCGGTATGTGAATGGGGCAGAGGCGGTAAAAAGTTTTTGCGTGGCGGTTTTTGATCAACCACGCGGACAAATTCAGAAATGCAAGATCGTAATCGTTCACTGCGGTTAAAAGCTGACGGAACAAAGGGGATCCAATGCGCCCCTGCATTGGGGGCTAAAAATCGCTTGAGGGTGTCATACTAAAAAGAACGGATAACCCGCAGTTATCCGTTATAAACTCCTATTTCCAACCTTTTTGTTTTGCAAATCGAGATCGTAAGCGGCTTGAATTTGTTGGGTTTTCTCTTTTGGCTAATTCCATCATCTCATCTGGCAAGACCTTTCTGCCGCTAATTTGTCTGGGTGGTTTTCATTCATCAATGACGATAAAGCGTTTTCACGGTATTTTTGATCATCATGTAACGTTACGCCCAATACTGTAAGCGGCATCAATGCTTGCTGACTACTCTGCTGATAGCTCACTATATCCACCTTGAGAATAACTGCCTTGAATAGTGACTTTGCGATGATATTGTTGATGGAAACCACTACGGCTGAATTGCTGTGCCGCCATAATCATGCCAAGCATTTGCTCAAATTGCATGCGACTCATGACCCATCAGCTTCGGCAATGGTAAACAACACTTGTTGTTCTTGTGCGTCTAATTCGCCATCTTGAATCGCGGCGGTGATTTGCATCAGAATAAAGAAACGCACCAACCGTCTTAGGCGTCTTGCACAAGCCTCTTCGGGAATTCACGAATTACAGTTGACAGCTGGAAATCGACCCTTTACCTCAAGGTAAATGCCTTTTTGTAGCTCTCTTGCTGGGTCTTGGCATCTAAATTTTCAGGTAGCGCATTAAGTTTCGAGCGTTTTGAATATCCTCTTCAGTGACACGCCGCTTTGGCTTTTGACCAAGTGTCCAGGGACGGCAAAAGTGGTCAGTGTAAACAGTGTTTGGCGGGTTAAGTTTTTACAAAAATGAGAGAACGTACGCTACCTAGTTCCCATAGAGTTTTTATCTGCTAAATGTCCTAAAAATGCACCCAAAAATCCTCCGAATAATCCGTGAAAAATTTGATAACCTAGAAAGAAACCGATGATTTTTCCCAATATATTGCATAGCTATTTCCTTATTTTATTGTATTGCAGTGCAACCCAGTAATGCAGCAGTTTTGGGAAAAACAGCGCTATTAGATAATACCAATATTACGAAAAGGCGAGATTTTCTCGAAATTTGATGGGTTAAGATGCAAACTCTAGCATATTTAGCCTCACATTCATATTTAGCATTGCCTAGAGTAACTCAAAAATATATTATAGACGTCTAGACGGAAAAACGGCTAATCAAATTTAAGTATATTTGAAAGCAAGAGGTCAGATTTTTGCAAAAACTTTTGCAAATTGCACCGCTTGTTTCATTCCATTTCATAACACGTTTATCAACAAAGAAAGGATAATGTATGGCTATCAATTTATTTACTTCAGAGTCTGTTTCTGAAGGGTCACCAGATAAAATCGCAGACCAAATTTCAGACGCAGTATTAGACGAAATTTTAAAAACAAGATCGAAAGCACGCGTAGCGTGTGAAACCTATGTTAAAACAGGTATGGCATTGGTGGGTGGTGAAATCACCACTTTCAGCTTGGGTGGATATTGAAAATTTAACTCGCCAAGTAATTGCAGACATCGGTTACAAACCATTCAGATATGGGCTTTGATGCACACTCTTGTGCGGTATTAAAACTGCGATTGATAAACAATCACCAGACATTAATCAAGGTGTAGACCGTGCTGATCCGCTAGAACAAGGCGCAGGCGACCAAGGGATTATGTTCGGTTATGCAACCAATGAGCGATGTGTAATGCAGCACCAATCCTTAGCTCACCGTTTAATGGAACAACAAGCGAAAGTACGTAAATCAGGTAAATCAGACTGGTTACGCCCAGATGCGAAAAGCCAATTAACCTTCATTTATGAAGGCAACCAAAGTCAAAGGCATTGATGCGGTCGATGCTTTTCAACACAACACGCAGAGTCTATGTCACACAAAGAGGTTTATCGAGGCGTGATGGAAGAGATCACAAACCAATCTTCCAAACGAATGGTTAAAGCCAAAACACCAAATACTTTTATCAGCAACAGGTCGTTTCGTGATTGGCGGCCAATGGGGACTGTGGCTTAACATGGGACGTAAAATCATCGTCAGATACCTACGGCTGGTGCAGCCCGTCATCGGTGGTGGTGCATTCTCTGGTAAAGATCCATCAAAAGTGAGACCGCTCGCAGCCTATGCAGCGTTGTTGGCAAAAATATGTGGCAGCAGGCTTAGCAGATCGTTGTGAAAATCCAACTTTCTTACGCAATCGGTGTGGCTGGAACCAACTCAATCTATGGTGGAAACCTTCAGCACGGGTAAAGTAAGCACGAAGTATAGTGCGTTTAATCCGTGAAAACTTCGACTTACGCCCTTACGGTTTAATCAAAATGTTAGATTTTGATCCGCCCAATCTACCGAGAAACAGCCGCTTACGGCTCACTTCGGTCGTTCACATTCCTTGGGAACAAACTGATCATGCCATGGTAGCAGCGAGGCTGATGGCTGGTATTTCAGTCTTCAAAAATCCCACCGCCTGGTGGTTTTGTTGAATCTTCCCTGGTACGGTTACTTCGCGGCCTGCTCAAATTCCATTTTGCTACTGTTCATCTCTAATTCAAAATCTAAAACTTGCTCCGGGCACTCACTTATACACCCAACCGTTCAAGTTAGCGAAATTCACTGGTGTGAAGTACCAAAGAGTGGCAATCTGGGCCGGAAGTATGCACACGGGCTTACAGAATAGATAATATAATTACATGCAATGAAAAACCTCACAAAGATCAAGGAGTTGTGAGGTTTTGATTTCTATCCTACAATAACTACATATTTCGTTTACCCTTTCATCCCGCATTTGTCTAGCAATAGTTCTTTCTATCTCTAAATCTGAGTGGTACAGGTTTCAGTTTATATATCCTATAAAAGGAAATAAAATACCAGACTTTTATCGGGACAAATATGTGAAAAATGGTCCAAGCGAAGCGAGAAGGTTTCTTCTCTTTAGAAACTCAACTAATTCAGATTGCTTTTATCTGTTTCTTAGTAAATATAGAGCTGAGCCATCATGTCTGTATCTATCTTCGGATGTGGAGGCATTTATAGATGATATTGCCCATCCTCTTTGTATTTTATAGCGCTAAGTGATAAAGATCTAATTTGGTAGAATAATTAATTTATAATCAAGTACCTAGGTCATTTGTTTTATCAATTAGATTCTTTATTATTGCATTCTCTGAAGAGACTATCATCCTCTGCGATGAGGCATACTCTTTTTCTAATAATTCATCATCACTCGCAATTTTATTTCCAGCATAAAATATGAGGATAGGGTGCAGGCTATTTCACCTGTAGTAATTTTTCCTATATATTTTATTTTCTAAAGCGGATGTATTAAAATAAAATTTCTCATAACCTAATGCTGTGAGAACATTTTATCATCATCCATTTACTCTTTCAAAAGTGAGTTTGATTTTGTTTTATAAAATTTTTTCTAATCCTGTATAATGTCGTTCTAGTTGATTACGTATGATTTTACCGTAAATGATGCTAAATATGTTATCAAAATGCTCAAAACTGAATCAAAAGTAGTTTTCTTTTATGAAAATTTGCCATTTTATAAATATAAAATATTCTAATGATTCTATTTATTGTCTATCCCATCTTTATAATAATAGATAAAATAGTCCATAATAAATTTCTAATAATAAATGAAAAAGAACGATGTAGATACTCAGGCAAAGTATGCATATATTCTAGTATCAATCGATCATGTCAGAAATGCTCTTCTATATACTTTTTATCTAATCTATCAGAAATAGGTGTATCTGTCTTCTATAAACATAATGTATGGCATGGAACCTCAATCAATTTGGCATTTTGCACTTTTGGTTAAAAAGCTGGAGATAAAATAATTGATCTTCTGCAATAATATTTTTCTTGAAAGCAGATTTTATGTTTTTCAATATACTCTCTTTTAATCAATGTCCCACAGCATCAGGTATCAGTATCTTCTCTCTCTATTTCAAACAGTACTTCCTTGAGTAGTAAAGTTGCATTAGAACATTTGTTTCCAGAAAATAAGTAAGGAATCTGGCTATATTATATATGATTTTTGATGTATGTCATAATTCTACCAAACTGAGACCAAATTTTATTAATTCCACAATTATTAGCCTCTCAAAAATGAAGAACAGGAGATATATCTCCTATGTAGAAAATCATCTGAATCAATAGCATAATAAATTCGCCTGTTGCTAAAGCTATTCCCTTATTTTTACAAGTAGCTGCACATCTTGATTCGGTTGTTTTATGAGTAATATTTCAGGATGTTTTGCTGATATTCTAGATAATGAGATAGAGCTAGAATCAGAGGAACCGTCATCAATAATAGATTTCTTTTTATGAGATGCTCTGATTTAGAAGAGAATTCAAACATTCTTCTAAATATAATACAGGAGTTATAGACTGGGATAATAAATGTTATTTTTTAGGTTTGTTTGCATTTTAAAATTCAATTTGGAGATAGGATTATTTTAAGTGTATGTTGTTTCTGGATTATCATACTGTATACTAGAAACGAATAAAGATGTTTATAATTTGAGTTATTTCTTAGCTTGAGCTTGCTCAGTGGCCCACTTGACAGAATCTCTTTGGATCAGCAACTCAGCGGGCAGTGAGACTCAATTCTATCACCATTTTCTACCATATCACATCAATTTTGCCTGAACGGCTGAAAATACCAACTTTATTTAGCGCAAATCAATCTCTGATATTTTTCCAAAACACCCGATTGCACAATCGCATTTTGGATAGTAATTGGATTTTCTAGCGTGAGTCAAAAATAACGCTCAGGATAAAGCTTATAAAACTACTTCTACAACATATGACATATTAACCTCATAAACAAGCGGTCATATTTTCACGTGAACTTTTGCAAAATGATAAAAGGCTAGTCGCTACAACGAAAACACTCTTAATTTGCAGATAAACATTCTGTCCTACTCTTTAATTCGTAAATCATCAAGCGCCTAAAGGCTGATGCTTGCTCAAATTTCTCTGTCTTTTCTCTGACATTTACCTCTACATTTACCCTTTGCCCGATTGCTGCTGAATGTGGCAATTTCACCTTTTCAACATTGCGAATTGAGGTCGTGTGGTTTTCCAATCTAATTGATACATCCCTACTGTTACTAGTGAAATTCACGCACTCTGATCACATTTAGTTGATAGCGTGGTAGATTCATTTACCCATAAAGATTGCGTACCCTAGTGAAAGCTTCACCATTTGGTAATCAGTATTTAGTGCAATTTCAATCGGTAATTCAATAAACTTAAATGGTATTGTTCAGGTAGCATTAGCTGAAACGCGGAATGCTGCAAATACTTTTAACCTGATCAGTGCCTAATGTGCCCTTGTTCAATCAAACTGCTGATTGGCAGACCGGATAATCCTATCTAGACTATAGAGTCACGTGTAAAATCAGGATCTCAAGCTGGCTGAGAGATTGATCAAGATAGTTCAATAACTCTTGCTTTTTGCGTAAATCAAGGGACAGAGTGGTTCATCCATCAACAATATTTCTGGATTATGGCAGAGGCTCCGTCAATTTAGCCGCTCGTTGCTTTTCTCCTCATGAACAAACTGGGCGGAAAACGCTCAAGTAAGTGCTGAATGCCGGTAATTCACAATTTACAAGACTTGAATTAAACCGCTTGCAACCATACTTGAGGTTCTTTCCACGGTATAATGCGGGAAAAGTCAGTGCTCTTGGAATACATAACCATGTGACGTTTTCTGGCGGAAGATTGATGTTTGCTATCAAACAGCACATTATCATTAAGGGTAATGCTGCCGATTGTGGCGTATCTACCGCCTGCGACTAGATTACAAGGCTTGATTTTCCTGCTCCCGAACGTCCGAAAATAGCGGTAACGCCTTTAGCAGGGATCAATCAGTCATAGGTTCAGCGATAATGCTGAGCATGTTTTTACATTGATTTTTAACATATAGTAACCTGCATGATTATTGAATGCATTATATAATGATTTCTATCACGAATGGCGAAGAAAAGGATAAAAATGAGATAGGATGAGTATATTACGAGCAACGTTTGCAGTATGTCCTTTATACAGAAGGTTTGGCAATGTGCATCAATCCCATATGTGATTGGCATTGGAGATCAGTTCTTGGGCGGTTGAGGCATTGGCTCCGCACAGGGATTAGCAAAATAACGATGATTGATGATGGTATTTGCGTAACCAACATCAATCGCCAAATTCATGCGATGACAGGCACGGTAACTCAGCTTAAAACAGGAAAGTGATGAAGAAAGAGCGTGTGGATCAATCCTGGGTGTGTGGTTGAGATTATTGATGATTTTATTACCGCCTGAAAATATTTCTGAATATCACAGTAGGCTACGATTATGTGCTTGATGCGATTGATAGCGTGAGAACTAAAGCTGCACTGATTGCCTATTGTAAAACGCAATAAAATCAAAGTTGATTACTGGCAGGCGGGTGGTGCAAACGGATCCAAGCCAATTCAGATTGCAGATTTAAGTAAAACCATTCAAGATCCATTGGTAGCGAGTAAGATCACTTGCTTAGAAAAGAATATAACTTTAGCCAAAATCCGAAACGTAAATTTGGCATAGATTGTGTGTTTTCTACCAGCCGCTAATTTTCCTAAAATGGGCGAAAAGGTTGTGAAGTTTCTGCTACGATGAATTGTGCCAATGGCTTTGGTGCCGTTACTATGGTTACTGCCACTTTTGGCTTTTTGCGGTGAGTCGTTTGGTAGATAAGTTATTGAAATAAAAATGGAAAATCTGATTAGCCCTAAAATAGAAATAACATTTTCAGTTCTTTTTCAGAAAAATTTGGCGTGATTAAAACTGCTTTCTCATACGAGGAAAATAGAAATATTTTGTTCTTATAGCTAAAATGGAATAAGATGGGAAACGTTATTTCTACCACTGAAATATATTGACAGTTAAAATAGTTAATATATACTGTATATATATTTACGTTTTATATTCAGATAATGAGGTAGTTCTATGCAAGCTACCATTGATATTCGTCTATTTAATTCTGCAAAATGAAAGAGCGTACAAATTCAATCGTTTATTGGAAATTGTGCAAGAAGAGTGCAAGGTAGAATTTCCTCAGGCTATTGATGAGGTGAGATCATCAATGTAGGTGATGTTTTCCCGTTTTTGGATTAGGTAAAAGTGCGGAAAACCGGATGTTTCTGAGTTTTTAGAAAATTTATTTAATGATGGTTCCAGCATTTGATGAATTAAATGATGAGATATTATTAAATTAGAGTTGTGCTTTATTTTGTTACTTTTAAAGTAGAAATTGTTACAATGGATGACTCTATTTGTTAAGGAGCAATTATGCTGACATTCTTCAAAAGAACTTTCTGCTCAGCGATCTGCTTAGCTATTATTAGCATTTCTGGCGTTTTATATTAGAATCGACAGGGCTTTACTTCAATATGGTAGTGGGATTACAGCCTTGTGTGATGTGTGTGTATAGAACGTTTAGCTATTTTCTGGACTATTTTTGCAGGCATACTGGTCTTATTGCTCCAGGGTTAGAATTGTTCGTTATTTATTCTTCTTTTGGGGATATAGGGTGCGATTAAAGTTATTTCTTGCAATTCGTCATGCAGATTATCAGACTAAATCCTTCTCCATGGAATCATGTGAATTTAAACCCGATTTTCCTCAAACATTAGCTTTTGACCAGTGGCTTCCTGATGTTTTGCTCCAGGTCAGTCAATTGTAGTGAAAAAATCAGTGGGAAATGTTAGGATGGGTTATGCCTCATATAGTTAATTTTTGCGTTTAGGCGTACTGAGCTTTTTCTTTATTTTTAGTGCTAATTAGCCAGCTAAAGAGAGTCAGCCTCAATATCGTTTCTGTTTTTAAATAAAAGAAATGATCTGCATTTCAACAGTTGACTAAACTACCAACAGGTTAAGGTGCAGATTTATTGTCATTTTGGATTGTAAATTAGAATGAGGCAGATTTATGTAATTGTTATATGAAGTGATTGTAACATAAATTTCTGTTGTACCTATGGTAACGAAATAACCACTTCCTATGAGTAATAAAAAGCTAGGATTTAACCTAGCTTTAAGAATAATAATTTTAAGACTAACTTAGCATATTACATAAAACCAAGTAATCACAAATAAGTTGATAATATACCAACAAAGCCCCTAAAGCGGTACGATTAAAGAAACTTTATGCGAAGGTCAAGGGTTTGTGTTACAGATTGCATATTTGCAGCAGCTGTTGGTGTTGCACCTAGACCGAAACCACAATGACCAGCTGTTAATATTGCAGCATCGTAATCTTTACCCATAATGCGGAAAGTTACGAAGTAGCCGTATAAAATCATGACGATAGTTTGAACAACTAGGATGATAAGCATTGGACCTGCTAGACCTGCTAATTCCCATAATTTGATGCTCATTAATGCCATTGCTAAGAATAAGACTTAATGATGCGTTACCAAATACGTCAATCGCACGGTCGAACATATCGAATTTGAATACTTTGAGTTAATACGTTAGCAAGATAACACCGAAACCTAAAGCCCATACGAATTGTGGCAAGCCTAAACCAGAGAATTGTGCATTCATAATTGAAGAGAAAGCTAAACATGCTGCAAAGAGGGCCATAGTTTCGATCGTCGAGACTTGCGAGTAATGAAACACATATGATCTTTTTCTTCAAAGGTTTTCACCATCGTATTGTGAATCAGATGTATCTGCTTTTTTTCACTGATGCCGCTGCCACGTTTCAAGTTGTTTACTAAACGACGAGCGACAGGCCCCTCAATTAAAGCCACCAGCTACTAAACCAGTAGCAGATGCCATAGCCATTTCCGTTGCACCTTGTAATCCATATTTTCTCTGTAAATACTTTTGCCCAAGCTGCCCCTGTTCCGTGACCACCTGTTAGGGTAATAGAACCTGTGATTAAGCCAATTTTCGGATCTAAGCCAAGTAATGAGGCTAAACCTATCCCTACACCATTTTGTACCAGGATGAGTACGCCTACTACAGCAAGGAAAATCACAAGTGGGAAACCGCCTTGTTTTAAGCGAGAGAAGTCTGCTGATAAGCCAACAGAAGAGAAAAACAAGCATAAAGGCATCTTGTAAACTTTTTCTCAAATTTGAAAGATAAACCGAACCACTGATAAAGTGCAAAAATGATAGCTGCTGCGATTAAACCACCTGCAACTGCTTCGGGGATATTAAAATCTTGTAAGAATTGGATTTTTTTTACGAGCAAACGTCCTAAAAGTAATACGAGAGTTGCTGCAATTAGCGTGTAATAGCCATTTAATATGATTGGTTCCACGATAAAGTTCCTCTTGATTGGACCTACTTTTCAGCAGGCAGTTTTTAAAAATGAGTTTTGAAGTTATCGCATTAAAAATTCGTTTGTCAATATAGGTTATAAGAAATTTTTATTTCTAAGATTATTAAATCTTATGTTAATAAGCTGTTAAATGTAAACTTTAAAAGTGTGAAATTAAATCTTTTTCTGTTCACTCGCTCGCTTTCCTAGTAGAATAGGTCGTTTAATATTTATTAGAATCAATAAAGAGAATATGAGTCGTACCAAAAACACGTCGTATTACCGACATTATGCCAACCCGTAAGGCAGATAAGAGACCAGAACAACCGAAATTAACCAGTGGTAAAAATCGTAAGCCTACTCGCTATGAATTAGATGCAAAAAGCACGTGAGAGAAGAAAAACGTAAGCATAAAAGGCTTTCAACAGGTTCACGTAATGTTGATCCTACTGAGCAGAAAAAGCAGTGGTGAAAGAAGTTAAAGATCCGCGTATTGGTAGCAAAGAAAATTCCGTTGATGGTGGGTTTGTAAACAAACCTGAAAAAGGTCAGTTCATTAAACCTGTATTGCCAGAAGAGGTTAAACCAGTTTTATCGCCAGAATTGGAGTTAGAGCAACTCGAAAATAATGAATGTTTACACAATTACTGGATGAGTTAGATGCAGGTAAAGTACTTTCTGCAGAAGATCAAAAATTTGTAGATGAATGCTTGAATCGCATTGATGAATTGATGGAAATTTTAGGCATTCAAGATGAAGAGATGGATGAAGGTGATGCCTTATTGCACCAATTTGAAACCATCAATCTTAATCAATTTAAGTAGATAATCAGTAAATTGAGCATTGATATGATTAGATTTTTCTCATTATTTTGGCAGTGTTGATTTTACTTTCAATGGTGGGCTATGCAGTCTATTTGTGGGCGAAAGTGAAAAATCAGCAAGCTTTAGAGCAAGAGTTAGAAAGCAAGCCAAAGAAGAGCAAAAAGCACGTTTTGAACGTATTTTTGAAAGCGTGGAAGTGATTGCCCATGCGGTAAGAACGAGAGCAATACAATCCTTCTGAAGGTGTGTACGTTTAAAACCGCTGTTGGATGTGTTGGGGCATAAATTGTCGAATTATCCTGCCATGTGGGAGCTTTATGAGCTAGTGCAGGATATGGCAATTTTGGAGGAACATAAAGCGTTGAAACGTAATGAGCGTATGCGTCAAGACCTCGCACGTGAAGCAAAAAGCCGAGCTTTTTGAGCAAATCCAAGCAGAATGTGGTCAATTGATCAGAAGTAATTAAAACTTTAAAAAGGCACAATAATGTCAGAAATTATTTGGGTTTAAACCTTATTCAAAAATATAACCAATCTGGTCCGCGTTATACGTCATATCCGACCGCATTGGAATTTGCGAAAAGTGCACTAATGAAGATTTTTAAAGCGGCGGCAGAACGTTATCCTGAGCGTCCGCTTTCGCTTTATGTGCATATTCCGTTTTGCCATAAAACTTTTGCTATTTCTGTGCGTGTAATAAAGTAATTACCCGTCATCGTCATAAAGTCGATCTCTATTTAGATTACCTTGAAAAAGAGATTAAAAACTCGTGCACCGCTTTTTCAAAAATCGTAAAGTGACCCAAATTCACTGGGGCGGTGGTACACCAACGTATTTAGACGAAGAACAATCAGCTCGTTTGATGAATTTACTCAAAACACACTTTGATGTGCAGGCTGATGCAGAAATCAGTATTGAAATGGACCCTCGTGAAATTGAGCTGAATATGCTTGATCATCTTCGTCATATTGGTTTTAACCGTATCAGTATGAGGGATTCAAGATTTCGATAAAGAAGTGACAAGAACTCGTAAATCGTGAGCAAGACGAAGAGTTTATTTTTGCCTTGATGAAACGTGCAAAAGAGCTAGGCTTTTGTTTCAACTAACGTAGATTTGATTTACGGTTTACCAAAACAGAACGTGGAAAGTTTTATGTACACGTTAAAACGTGTGGTGGAGCTCAATCAGATCGTATGAGCGTATTTAACTATGCTCACTTGCCAAGCCGTTTTGCCGCACAGATCAAAAATTAAAGATGATATGTTACCACCGCCAGAAACCAAAGCTGACGATTTTTGCAAAAATTCTATTCAATTCTTAGGCGAGAATGGCTATAAATTTATCGGAATGGATCACTTTTGCCAAAACCTGATGATGAGTTAGCAATCGCCCAAGCTAATGGCATACTACACCGTAATTTCCAGGGTTATACGACACAAGAAGAGTGTGATTTATTGAGGTATGGGGGTTTCTGCAATTAGCTTGCTTTGGCGATACTTATGCTCAAAACCAAAAAGAGCTAAAACAATATTATGCCGATGTGGAAGAAACGGGCATCGCATTAAGCAAAGGTCTTGCTCTTACTCAAGACGACTGCATCCGCCGTGATGTGATCAAAGCATTAATTTGCAATTTTAAACTTGAATTTGACCGCTTGGAGAAAGCATACGGCATTGATTTCAATACTTATTTTGCTGAAGATTTAACTTATTCACAGCCATTGGCTAAAGATGGTCTACTTGAGATTAATGAAAAAGCATCTCGGTTTCACCAAGAGGCCGTTTGTTGATTCGTAATATCTGTTTATGCTTTGATGTGTATTCAAGACAGCTTGCAAAAAGACAACAGTTTTCCAGAATTATTTAAGAGAAACGAGAATGAAACAACGTTACAATCTTCTCTCACTGGCGGTAGTTACGGCTTGTTATAGCCAAATTGCATCAGCGGATTTAAAGAGAGCAATGTTTATTAGGTGTCCCGCATTTTCAAGGTGAAGAAGTTAAAAGGTGATCCGAACCAAGCACCAGTTTACATTGAGGCTGATAATGCATTAATTAATCAGCCGACGGATGCAACCTATACGGGTGATGTCAATATTAAGCAAGAAATCGTTCGCTTTTTGCCAATGAAGTGCGTATGGAACAGCAAGGTGAGCAAGCTCGTAAAGCGTTTTTAAAAGGCTCTTACCAATATCGAGATAACCTCATTCAAGCAGAAGGTCGTGATGCAGCGGTAGATTTAACGAGTAAAGAGGCAGATCTTTCCAATACAAGTTATCAATTAGTGGGCAGAGCAGGGCGAGGCTCAGCGGAAAGCGGTCATTTTAATGACCAAACTCGTACATTAAAAATGCAACATTTACTTCCTGTTTAGTGAATGATAAATCTTGGTCAATTGAAGCGAACGAGATGATTCAGCACGTACAAGATGAGTATGCTGAAATGTGGCATGCTCGTTTTAAAGTGATGGGCGTACCCGTTTTTATTCTCCTTATTTACAATTCCCTATTGGTGATCGTCGTCGCTCAGGCTTATTGATTCCAAGTTTTGAACGTTCAAGCAAAAATGGTTTTTACCTATTCACAGCCATTTTATTGGAACATTGCACCGAATATGGATGCAACTTTACGCCAACCTATTATTCTCGTCGTGGGTGGCAAATTAGCCCAGAATTTCGTTATTTAACGAAGTTGGGTGAAGAGCTTAGTTGCGACCGAATATATGGCGAAAGACCGTTTAGATGAATATCAATCAGGTGATGGCAGCCGTAAGCGTTATTTATTACATTGGCGTCATAATATGAGCTTTTTTTAAGCGATTGGCGTTTGAATGTGAATTACACTAAAGTGAGCGATCGTCGTTATTTTTCTGATTTTGATTCAGATTACGGCAGCAGTACAGATGGTTATGCTACACAGCAATTCAGATTAGGTTACTATCAACCAAACTATAATTTGTCAGTTTCAGGTAAAAATTTCAGACTTTTGATCTTTCTACAAATTCAGTTGGACCATACCGTGTATTACCTAAAATTGATTTCAATTATTATAAAAATGATGCGTTAAAAGGTCATTGCTGATTTTCATTTATTCTCGCAAGCTGCTCGTTTTGATAATGATAGCAACCTAATGCCAAAAAGCGTGGCGATTCCACGTAGAACCAACATTAAACGCACCACTTACTAATCGCTATGGCAGTTTAAATCTGAAACTAAACTTTACGCAACACACTATATTCAACAAAAAGGTAGTGATATCAATGCGGAAGAAAATGAAGAAAAATGTAACACGCGTTATTCCTCAAATTAAGCTAGATTTCCAAACGGTACTTGAGGCAGATAAGCAGTTCTTTAAAGGTTATAACCAAACCTTTGAGCCTCGTGTGCAATATATTTATCGCCCATATAAAAACCAAGCGAGATCAGTTCTAAACGTCATAAAAGCGTAGGACTGAGTTATGATTCTGCTTTATTGCAAACGGATTATTTCTCCCTGTTTAACGATCGTCGTTATAGTGGTTTAGACCGAATTTCTTCTGCAAACCTTGTGACAGCAGGTGGAACAACACGATTCTTCAGCGATAAGACAGGGACAGAGGTATTCAATTTTAGTGCAGGGCAAACTTACTATTTAAGTCCATCTAAGATTGATGATAATTCAAAGCAATAGTACGGCGAATCGTTCTTCATCGTGGGCGTTAGAATCAAACTGGAAATTCCATCGTAAATGGAATTGGCACGGAAGTTATCAATATGATACACGTTTGAATCAAACCTCATTGGCGAATATGTCATTACAATATAAACCAAGCGATAGCAAATTGTTCCAATTAAATTATCGCTTTGCAAGCCGTGATTATATTAACCAAAAACTTAAGTACAAACCGTTATGGTCAAGATATTAAACAGCTTGGTGGTATCGTGGCGTGGAATTAACGGATAACGTTGCCGCAATGTTTAGCCATTACCAAGATATTGCGTTGAAAAAACCAGTAGAAACCCAGTTCTCAATGAACTATAACACCTGTTGTTGGACGGCGAATGTTTATGTTGCTCGTAAATTAGTTGCAACACCTTCAAACGCAAAAAGCGATACGATTAACGACTTATTTTACGACAATAAATTTGGGGTTAATTTCGAACTTCGCTTTGGTACCAATTATGGTAGTGGCGTAAGCAGAATGTTAAAACGAGGATTGATTCCTTATACAGAGTCTTACAGTATTAACTTCAAAATGAAAATGGCTAGATTTTTAAGAATCTAGCCATTTTTTGTATTTCTTCTACATTATTCTACGCTCACTATTACAGACATTGCTTTGATGATAGAATAAGCTTCTTTACCTACTTCAAGATTCTAGCTTCAATTTAAACAATTTCACCTTTTAATTGGTTTCTTGCACTAATTACGGAGTGAAGCTAAGAGCTGACCATTTTATAACTTCTTGATAGAAAAATGCAGAGATATGGTAAAAAGTATTGATTACTTGGATTTATTCAAAAAAGTAGCAAGAAATAAGTTTTAGCTCTAATTTTTGATCAATTCCTATTGAAATCATTTTGAATAATTCACCAAAATGGGGTGTCATTTTCAGAAATATTTTAAGAAGTGGAATTATGTGTCAATTATTAGGAATGAATTGTAATACACCGACCGATATTACTTTCTCTTTTGAAGGTTTTCGGCGACGGGCAGGGTTAACTGATCAGCATACTGACGGTTTTTGGTATCGCTTTTTGAAGGTAAGGGCGTACGTATCTTTCGTGATAACCGTCCAGGAGCTTCTTCACCAATGGCGGATTTAATCAGCCAATATAAAAATTAAATCATTTAACGTGATTTCGCATATTCGTAAGGCAACACGTGGTGATGTGAATTTGGAAAACACCCACCCTTTTTATTCGCGAACTGTGGGGTGAAAAACTGGGTTTTTGCTCATAATGGCACGGTGGAAGGCGTTCGACCCTTGTGCTGATTGCCATTATCAACCGATTGGTACGACAGACTCGGAAGCGGCATTCTGTTGCATTGTCTCTCGTTTGCGTGAACGGTTTGATAAAAAGCCGAGCGAGAAAGACATTTTTGATGCGGTAGTCGAGATTACTTCTGATATTGCTACTCACGGCGTGTTTAATTTCATTATGTCGAACGGGCATTGGATGATTGCTCGTTGCTCAACTAGACTTTATTATGTGACACGTAAGGCACCATTTCGCAAGGCATTACGTGATGATGATGTAGAAATCGATTTTAGCAAATACACCACCGAAAATGATAAAGTGACTATTATTGCTACTCAGCCACTTACTAAAAATGAAAATTGGATCAAGATGAAAAACGGCGGTTATGTCTTTTTCAAAAATGGAGAATTAGTAGAAGAGATTGAAGGCACATTGCCAGATAATCAATCGCACGTTTAGTCATTCACTAATGAAAAATTAAGACAAGCGGTGAGATTTAGAGTAGAATTTACAAAAATTTTACTCAAATCAAACCGCTTTATTTACTATGATAAGTATGAAAAAAACTTTTTTTCTTGGCTCGTTGAGTCTTTCGCTTTTTTTCTTGTCGGTTGTCAATCGGTGTTGGATGCACCGACTCAAATTGAGCATCCTACCGTTCAAATTCCGCATAATGATCCGCAGTGGCAAGCTCATCTTGCTCAGCTTGAAAAATCAGTGGTTACCAAGCGAAAAGGGCAGTTTGGTTTATATTTCACCAGAAGAACGCTTTTCCTCACATTTTGATTGGCAATACAAAAATGCGAGCAATTTTTGGTTTGGAGCTTTCGTCTAATCTCTCGAGTAAATCATTGAAATTACATCGTAATGCACGTGGCTTGACCGTGTCAGATAGTGAAGGAATAGCCGCTCTGATCGTGATATTGATGCGTTAATGCAAGAAATTATTGGTGTTTCATTTCCTATTGATCAGTTCGCTTATTGGCTGAAAGGCTTGCCTGAAAAAGAAGGAAATTATGTGGTAAATGAAAAACGCCAATTAGCCCAATTTAGTTATCTGTTGAATGGGGTAGTTTGGAAAGTGACTTACGTTTCGTATGATGAAACTCGCCAGCCTAATTTACCGAAATTGATTGTACTTGAAAAATGGCTCGCAAACCTTAAAAATTCGTGTTGATAATTGGACGCACTAATGAAATTACCTAGCCCTGCAAAATTAAATCTCTTTTTATATGTTGCAGGCAAACGTCCTGATGGCTATCACGAATTACAAACGCTTTTTCCAATTTTTGGATTTTGGCGATGAATTAGATTTTGAAGTGACAAACGATGGTGAAATTCAATTATTAGATGAATTGCCCGATGTACTGAAAAGACAGAACTTGATTTATCGTGCTGCAAAATTATTGCAAGAAAAGACCGCTTGCATAAAGGGGGCGAGAATTCGTCTAACTAAAAAAATTTGCTGATGGGCGGTGGTGTTGGCGGTGGTTCTTCAAATGCTGCAACGGTGTTAGTTGGGATTAAACCATTTATGGCAAACAGGGTTTATCCCTTGAAGCGTTGGCAGAAATAGGGCTTTTCCTTGGGGCAGATGTGCCGATTTTTGTACGAGGTTTCGCTGCCTTTTGCGGAAGGAGTAGGGGAGGTTTTAACACCTTGTGAACCCGTGAAAAATGGTATGTGGTGTTAAAGCCCGATGTTTCGATTTCAACCCCTGCTGTTTTTCACGATCCGAATTTGCCCCTGTAATACACCTAAACGGACGATGGATGTGTTATTAAATACAAAATGGGAAAAACGATTGCGAAAAAGTTGTGCGAGATCATTATTTCGAGGTTGAAGAATTGATGTCAAAATTGGTAAAATATGCTCAGTTCCGTTTAACGGGAACGGGGGCTTGCATCTTTTTCTGAATTTGACAGTATTGAGGAAGCCAATGCCGTTTTTGCTCAAAGACCTGCGAATGTGTTTGGCTTTTGTGGCAAAAGGGGCAGAACGTCTCACCGTTACACCAATGTCTTTTTAACCCACTCATCCCTAAAGGATCTATTCCAATGCCAGATATTAAATTGTTTGCAGGTAATGCAACGCCAGAACTTGCAAAACGTATTGCAGAACGCCTTTATATTTCTCTTGGTGATGCGACAGTTGGTCGTTTCAGCGATGGTGAAATTCAAGTGCAAATTAACGAAAATGTACGTGGTTCAGATGTATTTATCGTGCAATCAACTTGTGCACCTACGAATGATAACTTAATGGAATTGATCGTCATGGTAGACGCATTACGCCGTGCTTCAGCAGGTCGTATTACCGCAGTTATTCCTTATTTTGGTTATGCTCGTCAAGACCGCCGTGTTCGCTCAGCACGCGTACCAATTACGGCAAAAGTGGTTGCTGATTTCCTTTCAAGTGTGGGTGTAGATCGTGTTTTAACTTGCGACCTTCATGCAGAACAAATACAAGGTTTCTTTGATGTGCCAGTGGATAACGTATTTGGTTCTCCTGTGCTTATCAATGATATTCTTCAAAAACTAACCTAAATAATCCAATTGTTGTGTCACCAGATATCGGTGGTGTGGTGCGCGCTCGTGCAACTGCAAAAATTATTAAACGATGCGGATATGGCAATCATCGACAAACGTCGTCCAAAAAGCAAATGTTTCTCAAGTAATGCATATCATTGGTGATGTGGCTGGTCGTGATTGTATTCTCGTGGATGATATGATCGACACAGGCGGTACTTTAGTGAAAGCCGCAGAAGCGTTAAAAGAACGTGGTGCAACGAAAGTGTTTGCTTATGCCACCCACGCAGTATTATCAGGCACAGCCGCGAAAAACTTTGGCAAATCCTGCATTAGATGAAGTGGTAGTAACGGATACAATCCTCTTTCTGATGAAATTAAAGCACTCAACAAAGTCCGTGCGTTAACATTATCAGGTATGCTTTGCAGAAGCGATTCGCCGTATCAGCAATGAAGAATCGATTTCAGCAATGTTTGATGCTTAATTTTTTAAACCCAGTCGAAAGATTGGGTTTTTTTCTATGATTTTCGGGTTTATATGTACTCTCTTATTCGCAAATTTATATTTTCTATGCAGCCTGAAACGGCACATAATTTCACCGTTCAATTGCTTAAATTAGCAGAAATCTGCCTTTTTCCTATTTTTACCTATGCCACAAAAATCCAACCGAAGTAATGGGGTTTAAAATTCAAAAATCCGATTGGTTTAGCGCAGGGGCAGACAAAAATGGAGAAGCCATTGATGGGTTTTGGCAAATTAGGGTTTTGGCTTTATTGAGGTAGGCACAGTAACGCCTTTTAGCACAAGATGGCAATTCGAAGCCGCGCCAATTTCGTATAGTGGAAGCAGAAGGAATTATTAACCGTAATGGCTTTTAATAACTCTAGGCGTTGATGTGTTAGTAGAAAAATGTTAAAAATCAAAAATACGACGGTATTTTTAGGCATTAACATTGGTAAGAATGCGATTACTCCGATTGAGCGAGCATTAGACGATTATCAAATCTGTTTGCGTAAAGTGTATGAACACGCTGATTATATTACCGTGAATATTTCTTCGCCAAACACTAAGAATCTGCGCAGTTTGCAGTATGGTGAGGCATTAGACGATTTATTAAAAATCATTGAAAAGCAGAACAAGCTGCACTTTCGCAAAAATTTGGGCAATACAAACCGCTTGTTTTGAAAAATTGCACCTGATTTAAACGAGGAAGAAATTGCTTCTGTGGCAGATAGTCTGATTCGTCATCGCATTGATGGCGTGATTGCAGGAAATACTACGCTTTCTCGCGAGCCTGTGGCTGGAATGAAAAATGCCGAACAGCAAGGTGGATTAAGTGGCAAACCATTGAGTGCGTTAAGTACTTGCTTAATTCGTACGCTTGCCAAAGAGCTAAATGGGATGTTGCCTCATCATTGGTAGTGGTGGTATTCATTCCGTTGCATCTGGGTCAAGAAAAAATTGATGTGGGAGCAAAATTGTTGCAAATCTATTCAGGGATGATTTACGCGGGACCAAAAATTAATTCAAGATTTAGCAAGAGAGATTAAGCTTGATTAAATGCTCAGTTTATCTTCCCTATTGCACAGGTCATAGACAAAACAGCTGTTTTTTTGTTATCTTTAATTTACAAAATTTATCTACATTTTTACAACATTTTCACTTTTTAGAGAAAACCTTTGTAAAATCAAATAGATATTCGCTATGTGATAGGCTTTAACAATAATTTTGCAAAAGCAATTTTAGTTGAGTATGCAAGCTGTTGCTAAGGCTTTATTGCATAACATTTCAGCAAACGATAGAGCCCATTTTTGCTCTATTATCCATTCATAGTTAATAACATTAAGGGAAAACCTATGTCAGAGATTTTAGCAAATGACGTAGATCCAATCGAAACTCAAGATTGGTTACAATCATTAGATTCATTAATCCGTGAAGAAGGCGTTGAGCGTGCTCAATACATCATTGAGCAAGTTATTGGTCAAGCTCGTACAAATGGCGTTTCATTACCAACAGGTGTAACAACAGATTACGTAAACACCATCCCAGCATCTGAGCAGCCTGCTTACCCAGGTGATCACGCAATCGAGCGTCGTATCCGTTCTGCGGTACGTTGGAATGCGATCGCAATGGTTTTACGTAGTCAGAAGAAAGATCTTGACTTAGGTGGTCATATCTCGACTTATCAAGCAGCAGCAACCATGTATGAAGTGTGTTATAACCACTTCTTCAAAGCAGCAACGGAGAAAAAACGGTGGCGACTTAATTTTCTTCCAAGGTCACGCAGCACCAGGTATGTATGCACGTGCATTCTAGAAGGTCGTTTAACTGAAGAGCAAATGGATAACTTCCGTCAAGAAGCTTTTGCAGATCGGTTTATCTTCATACCCACACCCTAAATTAATGCCTGAATTCTGGCAATTCTCAACCGTTTCAATGGGTTTAGGGTCCAGTAAACGCAATCTACCAAGCACGTTTCTTAAAAATACTTAGATAACCGTGGCTTAAAAAGATACGAAAGACCAAAAAGTTTACGCATTCTTAGGCGATGGCGAGATGGATGAAATCGAGTCTAAAGGTGCATTAACTTTCGCAGCACGTGAACACTTAGATAACTTAATCTTCACTATCAGCTGTAACTTACAACGTTTAGACGGTCCAGTTAATGGTAACGGTAAAAATCGTTCAAGAATTAGAAGGTTTATTCACTGGTGCTGGCTGGGAAGTAATCAAAAGTATTATGGGGCAGCGAGTGGGATAAATTATTTCGCGAAAGACACTTCAGGTAAATTAACTCAATTAATGATGGAAGTGGTTGATGGTGACTACTTTAACCTTCAAATCAAAAGATGGTGCTTACGTGCGTGAACACTTCTTTGGTCGCTACCCAGAAACTGCAGCATTAGTAGCGGATATGACAGATGATGAAATCTGGGCATTACGCCGTGGTGCACACGATAGCGAAAAACTTTACGCAGCTTATGCAAAAGCACAAAAAGCGACCAAGCCAGTTGTGATTTTAGCACATCAAGTTAAAGGTTATAAAAATCCCTGAAGCGGAAAGTAAAAAAATACCGCTCACCAATCTAAAAATGTCTTACGAAAAGCCTTAAAGGTTTCCGTGACTACTTCGATTTACCATTGACTGATGAGCAAGTAGAAAAATTAGAATACATTAAATTTTGCTGAAGGCACCCCTGAATACGAATACTTTACATGGTCACCGTAAAGCATTAAACGGCTATGTTCCTGCTCGTCGTGCTAAATTTGATGTAGAATATAAAATTCCTGCATTAGAGGAATTTAAAGCATTATTAGAAGAACAACCTCGTGGTATTTCAACCACAATGGCGTTTACTCGTGCATTAAACATCTTATTAAAAAGATAAAAACATTGGTAAAACTATTGTTCCAATGATTGCTGATGAAGCACGTACTTTTCGGTATGGAAGGTTTGTTCCGTCAAATCGGTATTTATAACCCACATGGTCAAAACTATGTTCCTTCAGATCGTGACTTAGTGGCTTACTACCGCGAAGCAAAGATGGTCAAGTGCTACAAGAAGGTATCAATGAATTAGGGTGCAACAGCTTCTTGGTTAGCAGCAGCAAACTCATACTCTGTGAATAATCAACCGATGATTCCATTCTTTATCTATTACTCAATGTTTGGTTTCCAACGTGTTGGTGATTTGATGTGGGCAGCAGGTGACCAATTAGCTACGTGGTTTCATGGTGGGTGGTACTTTCGGGTCGTACAACCTTAAACGGTGAAGGTTTACAACACGAAGATGGTCACAGCCATATCCAAGCAGGTATCATCCCTAACTGTGTTACTTATGATCCATCATTTGCATTCGAAGTTGCAGTAATTATGCAAGACGGTATCAACCGTATGTATGGTGAAAAACAAGAAGATGTGTTCTATTATATGACCACATTAAACGAAGTTATGGATCAGCCAGCAATGCCAGCAGGCGTAGAAGAAGGTATCCGTAAAGGTTTATATAAATTCGAAACGGTTGAAAGGTAAAGGCAAAAGGCCATGTTCAATTGTTAGGTTCAGGTGCGATTATGCGTCATGTTCGTGAAGCAGCACAAATCCTTGCAAATGACTTTGGTGTAACATCTGATGTATTCTCAGCACCTTCATTCAATGAGTTAGCACGTGAAGGTCACGATGCTGCACGTTGGAACTTATTACACCCAACAGCGGAACAACGCATACCATACGTTGCTCAAGTATTAGCAGATTTACCAACAGTGGCTTCAACGGACTATGTGAAAGCATACGCGGATCAAATCCGTGCATTCGTACCAAGCCGTCACTATCACGTATTAGGTACCGATGGTTTCGGTCGTTCAGACAGTCGTGCGAACTTACGTGAACACTTTGAAGTAGATGCACGCTATGTGGTAGTTGCGGCACTTTCTCAATTAGCGAAAGAAGGCTACAGTATCAAAGCCAGTGGTTGCAGATGCTATCGCGAAATTCGGCTTGAACGTAGATCGTATTAACCCGTTATACGCATAATGCAAGCGGTCTAAATAAGTTAGAATTTTTGCAAAATGGGGTAGGGATTTCCTACCCATTTCAAAAAGAAGGATTACCAAAATGTCAAAACAAATTAATGTACCAGATATCGGTAGCGATGAAGTTACCGTAACAGAAGTGATGGTAAACGTGGGTGATACCATTTCTGCTGATCAATCAATCATCAATGTTGAAGGCGATAAAGCTTCAATGGAAGTACCAGCACCAGAAGCGGGCGTGGTTAAAGAAGTTTTAGTAAAAGTGGGCGATAAAGTAACCACAGGTTCACCAATGTTAGTATTAGAAGCAGCAGGTGTAGCACCAGCTGCTGAAGCCCCGTAGCAGAGGCTCCAGCATCAGTTGCAACAGCATCAGCAATTGTTGAAGCACGTACCAGATATCGGTGGCGATGAAGTTAATGTGACTGAAATTATGGTGAAAAGTAGGCGATTCAGTAGAAGTTGACCAATCTATCATCAACGTTGAAGGTGACAAAGCTTCAATGGAAGTCCCAGCTCCAATTGCAGGTGTAGTAAAAGAAATTTTAATCAACGTAGGTGATAAAGTTTCACTGGTAAATTATTATGAAATTTGAAACGGTATCTGCGGCATCAGTAGCGGAAGTTGCTACAGCTCAAGTGGCTGCGCCTACAGCACCAGCAGTAGCAGCAATTAAAGATGTAAATGTACCAGATATCGGTGGCGATGAAGTTAACGTAACAGAAATTATGGTTGCAGTGGGCGATACGGTTTCAGAAGAACAATCTTTAATTACCGTTGAAGGCGATAAAGCTTCAATGGAAGTACCCAGCACCATTCTGCAGGTGTAGTAAAAGAAATTTTTAGTGAAATCAGGTGATAAAGTATCAACTGGTTCACTGATTATGCGTTTTTGAAGTAGCAGGTGCAGCACCCGCAGCAGCTCCTGCTACTCAGCTAGCAGCTTCAGCAGCCACTGCTCCAGCAGCTCAAGCAGCACAAAAGCGGTAACGTTGCAGGATTAAGCCAAGAGCAAGTGGTAGCAAGCTGCAGGTTACGCACACGCAACACCAGTGATTCGTCGTTTAGCACGTGAATTCGGCGTAAACTTAGACAAAGTGAAAGGTACAGGTCGTAAAAGGTCGTATCGTAAAAGAAGACATCGAAGCTTACGTGAAAACTGCCGTTAAGGCTTACGAGAGCGGTGCAACTGCTCAAGCAGCGGGTAACGGTGTAGCGAATGGTGCTGGCTTAGGGCTTATTACCGTGGCCGAAAAGTTGACTTCAGCAAATTCGGTGAAGTAGAAGAAGTTGAATTAAGCCGTATCAATAAAAATCTCTGGTGCGAACTTACACCGTAACTGGGTAATGATTCCACATGTTACACACTTTGATCGTACAGACATCACAGAATTAGAAGCATTCCGTAAAGAACAGAACAAGATTGTTGAAAAACAAAAACTTGATGTGAAAAATTACGCCAGTTGTATTTATTATGAAAGCGGTTGCGAAAAGCGTTAGAAGCTTTCCCACGTTTCAATAGCTCAATTTCTGAAGATGGTCAAAAATTAACAATTAAGAAATACATCAACATTGGTGTGGCGGTAGATACACCAAATGGCTTAGTCGTTCCTGTGTTCAAAAACGTGAACAAGAAAAGGCATTATTGAGTTATCTCGCGAGTTGATGGAAGTCTCTAAAAAGCACGCGAAGGCAAATTGACTGGTTCAGATATGCAAGGAGGTTGCTTCACGATTTCAAGTTTAGGCGGTATTGGTACAACCCACTTCACCCCAATCGTGAATGCACCAGAAGTGGCAATTTTAGGTGTATCTAAATCCGAAATGGCTCCTGTATGGAACGGTAAAGAGTTCGCTCCCACGCTTAATGCTCCCATTATCATTATCATTCGACCACCGTGTGATCGATGGTGCTGATGGTGCTCGTTTCTTAAGCTACATCAACGGTGTATTAGCAGATATCCGTCGCCTAGTAATGTAATTAGGTCGTGTAATTTAGCAATGTAATCAATCTGTAAGCGGTCGGATTTGCAAGAAAATTGACAAAATCGACCGCTTGAAAAGGAAAAGATATGAGTAAAGAAATTAAAACCCAAGTAGTTGTACTTGGTGCAGGTCCTGCAGGTTATTCAGCTGCGTTCCGTTGTGCTGACTTAGGTTTAGAAACCGTTCTTGTAGAACGTTATTCAACTTTAGGTGGGGTATGTTTTAAACGTAGGTTGTATTCCATCAAAAGCGTTATTACACGTTTCTAAAGTAATTGAAGAAGCAAAACACGCAACTAAAAACGGTATTTACTTTGGTGAACCAACTATCAATTTAGACGAAGTTCGTGCAGGTAAAGATGCTGTAGTCGCTAAATTAACTGGTGGCTTAGCAGGTATGGCAAAAGCACGTAAAGTAACCGTGGTTGAAGGCTTAGCAGCATTTACTGATCCAAATACATTAGTGGCACGTGATCGTGATGGTAACCCAACTACTGTTAAATTTGATAATGCAATTATCGCAGCGGGTTCTCGTCCAATTCAATTACCATTTATCCCACATGAAGATCCACGTATTTGGGATTCAACAGATGCACTTAAATTAAAAGAAGTACCGAAAAAACTTCTTATCATGGGGGCGGTATCATTGGTTTAGAGATGGGTACAGTTTATAACTCTCTAGGTTCAGAGATTGAAGTGGTTGAAATGTTTGACCAAGTTATCCCAGCGGCAGATAAAGATGTTGTAGCAATCTACACCAAACAAATCGAGAAAAAATTCAAGTTAATGCTTGAGACTAAAGTAACTGCAGTTGAAGCAAAAGATGATGGTATCTATGTTTCAATGGAAGGTAAAGCATGTAACGATACTAAACGTTATGATGCGGTACTTGTTGCTATTGGTCGTACACCAAACGGTAAATTAATCGATGCAGGTAAAGCAGGTGTTGAAGTTGATGAGCGTGGTTTCATTCGTGTAGATAAACAAATGCGTACCAACGTACCTCATATCTTCGCAATCGGTGATATCGTAGGTCAACCAATGTTAGCACATAAAGGTGTGCATGAAGGTCACGTTGCAGCAGAAGTGATTGCAGGACAAAAACACTACTTCGATCCGAAAGTGATTCCATCAATCGCTTATACTGAGCCAGAAGTGGCATGGGTAGGTAAAACAGAGAAAGAGTGTAAGCAAGAAGGCTTAAACTATGAAGTGGCGAAATTCCCATGGGCGGCATCAGGTCGTGCGATTGCTTCTGAATGTTCAGAAGGTATGACTAAACTTATTTTCGATAAAGATACCCACCGTGTATTAGGGTGGTGCGATTGTAGGTAGTAATGGTGGTGAATTATTAGGCGAAATCGGCTTTAGCAATCGAAATGGGTTTGCGATGCAGAAGATATTGCATTAACTATCCATGCCCATCCCAACGCTTCATGAATCTGTTGGTTTAGCAGCAGAAGTGTTTTGAAGGCTCAATTACAGACCTTCCAAATGCAAAAGCGAAAAACGTTAATTTACGTTGAGTTTTATAGCCCCTTTATTGGGGGCTTTGTTTTTATCTAGATTAGTTCCTTTTTATAAGCAATTTGCTTTTTAGATACTATAAAAAGCATTAAAAAGTTTTCAAAATCTAAAAAGGTTACAATGCAAACGTTTTCTACTGAGAGGTCTTATGGATTTTTATTATTTCGAGGCTTTGAAGCCATTTTAAACTGGATCGTCAATACATTAGATGGACCAATTTGGGATATTACGATTCTCCTGCTTTTTAGGCACAGGCTTATTTTTACTATCACAACGGGTTTAGTGCAACTGCGATTACTCCACAAAGTTTACGTGAAATGTGGGTGGGCGTGCGGCTGATGGCGATTCTTTAACCCCATTTCAAGCCTTTACTACAGGCTTAGCTCAGCCGCGTGGTGTAGGTAACATTGAGGGGTTGCAACCGCAATCGCATTAGGAGGGCCAGGAGCAGTATTTTTGGATGTGGATCACTGCGTTAATGGGTATGAGTTCTGCATTTGCGGAATCTTCACTTGCACAGCTTTTACAAAAACCCGTGATTCAAATGGAATGTTCCGCGGTGGTCCTGCGTATTACATTACTCGAGGTTTGAAATGTAAACCGCTTGCGATTGCATTTGCGATTACTTTAATCTTTACATTTGGTTTTTGCGTTTAACGCTGTTCAATCTAACTCTATTGTCGCAGCAACGAGTAAGGCATGGTCTTGGGATGCTGAATCAGTGGGTATTGTGCTTGTAATCTTAACAGCAGTTATTATCGCTGGCGGAGTTAAACGTATCGGACAAGTTTCCGCAAAAGTAGTACCAACAATGGCGTTATTTTATTTGATTATTGCAGTTATTATTCTTGGAATGAATATCAGTAAGGTTCCTGAAATTTTATCGATGATAATCTCAAGTGCCTTTGATTTCTCAGCAGTTGCAGGTGGTATGTTTGGAAGTATTGTTTCTAAAACAATGTTAATGGGGATTAAACGTGGCTTATTCTCAAACGAAGCTGGTATGGGTTCTGCACCAAACTCAGCGGCAACATCTGATGCAAAACACCCAGCGAGCCAAGGCTTAATCCAAATGCTTGGTGTATTTGTGGATACTATTGTAGTTTGTACTTGTACAGCTGTTATCATCTTAATGTCAGACAACTATGGCAATGAAACCTTAAAAGGAGTAGAGCTTACCCAAACTGCATTACAATATCACTTTGGGCGAATTTGGCGTGCATTTCCTAGCATTTATCTTGCTATTATTCTGTTACACCTCAATTATCGGTAACTACGCTTATGCAGAAATGAATATCCGCTACATCAAGAATAAAGCGTGGTTTGTATGGAGTTTCCGAGTAATTGTATTATTCTTCGTTTACTTTGGGGGCAGTGCGTGATGGCGGTATTGTTTGGGCATTCGCTGATACAGTAATGGCGACCATGGCAATCATCAATTTAATTGCTATCTTTAATCCTCTCTCCTATCGTGTGGCGAATTTTAAAAAGATTATGTTCGTCAGCTAAAAGCAAAACAAGAACCTGTTTTCTGTATCGAAGAGCATCAGGAGCTTATTCATCGTGGTGTTGATCCGTTGGTTTGGAAATCAAAAGAGTAGTTTATAAGTAGCTCGTTACGATCTAGAAATGAACCGAAAGAAGATTAAGGGCTCGGTTTCTGTAATTTACAGAGCAGAGTTCTTTATTTTATCTTGAATACCCCAAATGGCTATAGAGGACAAAAATAAGTGTATTCACGAATATATTTATAGATTCTAGTAAGAAGAATGATTAAGAGGTGATATTGTCTGGAAGTGTCATTCAGATAATAATATTCACAGGAGTCTTGTTGATATATTATGAGTTTTTGTTCAGAAACTTAATTTATCTAATTTCTAATGGATGGCTTTTTAGAATAGCATGAATAGATATTCATGCTTTTAGATAGTCATTAAATTTCAAACTCAGATAAATTTTTACCAACTAGTTCACGGGGGTGCGACCTTGACCTGTCCAAGTTTTTCATTGCCATTAACATCAACGAATTTATATTTAGCGGGCGAGGAGCGATTGGTTTACGTGATTTTCTTTTCAACAGGAGCATTACTCAGTAATGATGCTAATTCATCAGCTGAAATGCCATCTTGAGCTAACATCTCTTTATATTTATTTAAGCTTTCTAAAAATTTTTGCTTTGTTCTAATTCTTGGGCTTTTTAGCGTCTTCACGTTTTTCTTCAATAACAATAGTTAATTTTTCTAATAGTGTTTCTAGTTGTTCAAGAGATGTTTCGTGAGCTAGTACACGTAAACTACGAATATTAGATAATGTTTTTAATGTTTCAGACATATGATCTCCTATAAATATATAAATTATGAGACTGAAGGTGCGAATATATTACCGTAATATATTTTTAAGGTAAATCATTTAAATTTAAAAATATTCAAAAATAACGCCAAAATGTTGAAAAATTTCGCTTGTTTAATGTTTCTCTTTCAGGTAATCTTTTATTAAATCCTACAATTGTAGAGGTGCAAATACGATAAGTACTTTTTCTGAGTGGAAAACGATGAGGAAAAATGAAAGGTGTATTTGCCGAAATCAATCAGGCGTCATCTTGGTTGGTTGGGGTCGTTGCCGAAAGGGACGACACTGTCGCAGTTTTGATATTCTTTTGTATCACTGCGAGTGCTACTGTAAGTTAGGTGAGGATATTTCCTTTTATCCTTCCTTTATTTGCCTTCCTGAGTAAATACATTCAGTAGATTCAATGACGTTATAAAAATATCTTTTAATAAATTAGAGGTTTTATGAATCTTGTTGATTATTCATCATCGCTTTTTGTCTGTTGTACCAGCGTTAATTGCACTTCTACTTGCGATTGCAACCAGACGTGTTTTTAATTTCATTAAGTTTAGGTATTATTGTCGGTGCATTAATGTTATCTGACGGTAATGTGCTTGATGCTGTTTTATATTTAAAAATAGTGTAGTTTCTTTGCTTTTATAAAGGTGGCGAAGAGGGCTTTAATAGTAACAATATCAATATTATTTTTATTTTTAATATTATTAGGCATTTTAACGTCTTTACTAAGCGTTTCTGGTGCAAACCAAGCCTTTGCAAACTGGGCTCAAGAGAAAGTAAAAAGGCAGACGTGGTGCAAAAATTAATGGCAGCTTGCTAGTATTTGTTACTTTTATTGATGATTATTTCCACAGTCTTGCTGTAGGGCAATTGCTCGCTCCAGTGACTGATAAATTTAAAGTATCACGTGCAAAACTCGCTTATATTTTTAGACTCAACTGCTGCACCGATGTGTGTATTAATGCCAATTTCGTTGGGGGAGCTTACATCATCACACTTATCGCTGGGTTATTAGCTACACTCTATTACAGGCTACACACCATTAGGGTGCGTTTGTAACGATGAGTGCAATGAACTTCTATGCAATTTTCTCAATTCTAATGGTGTTTTTCGTAGCCTATTTCTCGTTTGATATTGGTTCTATGACACGTTTTGAACATAATGCAATGAGCCAAGAAGAGAAATCATCTGAGCAGCGAGGTTCTTCAGAAGCGGGCGTACGCGATTTAGTTCTTCCAATCTCAGCATTAATTATCGGTACGGTAACAATGATGCTAAAAACAGGTGGCGATGCACTTGTTGAATCGGGCAATCCATTTACTATTTTAGGTGCATTTGAAAATACTACTGTTGGTATTTCATTAGTAACAGGTGGCGTAGCAAGTATTATCGTACTCACACTTTGTCTATTAATGCGTCGTCATATTTCTGTAGGCGATTACATGAAAGCTTATGGATCGGGTGTAAAATGATGTCTGGTGCGATTTTAATTCTTTTTCTTCGCGTGGACAATCAACGGTGTTGTAAGTGATATGCAAACGGGCAAATATCTCTCAAGTTTAGTGGCAGGTAACATTTCACCAGCGTTCTTACCAGCGATTTTATTCGTACTTGCTTCTGCAATGGCATTCTCAACAGGCACAAGTTGGGGGACGTTCGGTATTATGCTACCGATTGGTGCAGCAATGGCGATGCATTCTGATCCAAGCTTAATTATCCCTTGTTTATCAGCTGTAATGGCAGGTGCTGTATGTGGTGACCACTGTTCTCCAGTGTCAGACACAACAATTCTATCTTCAACGGGTGCTCAATGTAACCATATGGATCACGTGCTTTCACAATTGCCTTATGCGTTGTTAGTTGCCGCAGCATCGGTGATCGGTTACTTAGTTGTAGGTTTCACTGAATCAGGGTTACTCGGTTTTATTACGGCAGGTATAACAATGTTAGTGTTGATTATGCTGTTTAAAGCAAAAAAATGTAGAATAAAGAGTAGAAGATAAAATAAACCTAGCTCTGGCTAGGTTTATTTTTGCTTATGATTTCTAATTTCTATTTGTTGAGCTTTACGGTACAATAAATCCCATTTTTGAATATACGAATATAAGCCTTATGCTGACTGCACAGAACGAATTGGCACACACTATTCCAGAACTTATCCATTGGACGAAAGAGAGTGAATTTTCGCTTTCGCTTCTTCCTGAACGCCTTGCCTTTTTATTAGCGATTTCTATTTTTAACCAAGAACAGAACGATGGTGAATTACTTGAAAGTGATTTAGTTGATCTTTTCCGCTACGTTTCTCAAGCCTTTTAAAACAAGCTGACAATACAATCAATCAGCGTGCAAAATAATGCGATCAATGATCTGAGTAAAAACAACGCCTTTTAAAACCGCTTTTCTAGCGAATTTACTGAAGGTTTAGCGATTTATCGTGTTACGCCGCTTGCGGTGGGAATTGCGAACTACTATATCCGTCAGCGTGAGTTTTCTAGTTTGCGTCTTTCTATTCAGCTTTCGATTGTTGCAAGTGAAAATCCAAAAAGCATCTCTTGCTGCCGAAGAGGGCGGGGATGAACGTCATTGGCGAAATAATGTGTTTGCACCGCTGAAATATTCGGTAGCAGAAATTTTCGATAGCATCGATCTTTCGCAACGCATTATGGATGAAAATCAACACCAAATTCGTGAGCGAGTCGCGAATCTTTTAAGTCAAAAACTGGCACGAGGCAATTATTAGTTGTGAACAATTATTAGACGAAACATCGGGCAATCTGCGAGAGTTGCAAGATACGTTGAATGCAACAGGTGACAAATTGCAAAGCACAGCTATTGCGTGTTCAAAGCTGTTTAATTGGTCGTTATGATTTAGATTTCATCGATCAGCTAGTGGTTAATCTGCAAAATAAATTAGACCGCATTATGAGCTGGGGGCAACAGGCGATCGATCTTTGGATTGGCTACGATCGTCATGTGCATAAATTTATTCGTACCGCGATTGATATGGATAAAAATCGTGTATTTGGTCAGCGTTTGCGTCAATCTATTCAAGATTATTTTGATGCACCTTGGATGCTTTACACCGCGAAAGCAGAATCGCTCCTGGATTTGCGTGATGATGAAAACTGAATTTAACGAAGCAGAAGCGGTTGGTGAATTACCAACCGAGTTGGAATATCAATCCATCGGCGATGTACAAGAGCAAATCGTGGCAATGATGCAGGCTTATCTTGCACAATTTATAGCGGAAGGTAAGCCAATCGACTTAGGTGTGGTTTTACGTGAACAATTGGCTCGCTATCCACATTCTCGCCATTTTGATGTGGCACGTATTATCGTAGATCAAGCAAGTAAATTGGGTATGGCAAGTTTAGATAGCCAAGCGGTTTATCCAGAATGGCAAGCGATTAACGAGACAGGGGCGGAAGTGCAAGCCCACGTGATTGATCAATATCAGTAATCAAGCAAAAAAAGAGAAAAATTATGACAGAAAAATATTCAAGATGTGATTTCAACTAAATTAGCGGTGGCGATTGCAAAATCCAATTTTTTTCCAAGCCTTGATAGCCAATTGCGTGCAGGTCGTCACATTAGTATTGATTTGCTTGATGAACACGCATTTTTGATGGATTTCAAGCAGAACTTGAGCAGTTTTACAACCGCTATCACGTGGATCTTATCCGTGCACCAGAAGGATTTTTTTCTACCTTCGCCCACGTGCTTCAACCTTGATTAACCGTGCTGCTATGTCTGAAATGGAGATGTTGGTGGGTAAAGTATTGTGCTACCTCTATTTGAGTCCAGAACGCTTGGCACAACAAGGTGTGTTTAGCTATGATGATGTTTATGAAGAGTTGTTGAATCTTGCTGATGAACAAAAATTGTTAAAAAGCGGTAAATCCACGTTCGATAGGTTCAGATTTAGATAAGGCTAAATTGGTCGAAAAAAGTTAGCGGAGCATTGCGTCGCTTGGCTCTGTATTGGAATAATTACCCGTATTGGCGATCAAAACAGCAAGAAATTTGTAATTTCCGTTTCTGTTTTCCGTTTTGGTGCGGATGTTCGCACAGGAGATGATTACCGCGAAGCACAACTTCGCCTAATTCGCGACGGTGAAAGCAACTGTACCGAGTGCTGAATCTGGAATAACAGAGCAAGCGGTCGAAAATGAAGATGATTTTGTAGATGGTGCAGACGAATAAAGAGAGTAGAACATGACAGAAATAAATGAATTATTTGAAGAACAAGTAAACTGATTTGCAAAAATGCAGAAAAAATTGCACCGCTTGCGGTTTCGCCACACGAAATTCCGCGTGGTAAATTCCGTTCTTTAACTTTAATTAACTGGAAACGGTTTTTTTGCTCGCACTTTTGATTTAGATGAATTAGTCACCACGCTTTCGGGCGGTAATGGTGCAGGTAAATCCACTACGATGGCAGGGTTTTGTGACTGCCTTAATTCCTGATTTAACACTTTTAAACTTTCGTAACACCCACTGAAGCAGGTTCAACTTCGAGCCTCGCGATAAAGGGTTATACGGTAAATTGAAAGCGGGTGTTTGTTATGCAGTGTTGGAAAGCGTGAACTCTCGCGGTCAGCGTGTTATCACGGGAGTCCGTTTACAACAAATTTCTGGGCGAGACAAAAAAAGTGGATATTCGTCCATTCTCATTGCAGAACGTTCCGTTTGAACAACAGATTATCTATATTTTGACCGAACAAATGGGCGCAAAAGCACGCGTGCTGGCATTGAATGAAGTAAAAAGAAAAATTTGAGCAATCGGACGTTCAATTCAAGCAATATCAATCCATTACCGATTACCACAGCTTTATGTTTGATGTGGGGAGTATTGCCGAAACGTTTACGCTCAGCGAGTGATCGTAGTAAGTTCTACAAATTGATCGAAGCGTCACTTTTATGGTGGTATTTCAGCGTGATTACCAAATCATTACGCGATTACTTATTGCCTGAAAATACTGGTGTTCGCCAAGCATCTCAAGATATGGAATCGGCATTGCGTGAAAACCGTATGACGCTTGAAGCGATCAAGGTTACGCAATCGGATCGTGATATGTTCAAGCAGTTGATTACCCATTCAACCGATTACGTATCTGCGGACTATATGCGTCACGCAAACGAGCGTTTGGGAAATATTCAACAAGCGTTAAGCTTTCGTCAGGCGTGGGCGAATTTAAAAATCGAAGCGTGAGCTTGAGCAACATCGTTTAGTGGAATTTAGCCGTGAATCAGCAGAAATTGAAGCCACCGAACAAGGGCTTGAAGCGGAATTTAATTCCGCGAATGATCATTTAAACTTGGTGCAAAATGCATTACGCCATCAAGAGAAAGTAGAACGTTATCAAGATGAAGTTGAAGAGCTCAACGAGAAACTTGAAGAGCAACAAATGGCGATTGAAGACGTTTCTGAAGCAGTGGAAATGGCTCAACACCAGGCCGATGATGCGGAAGCACACGTGGAAGATTTGCGTGCTCAGCTTGCGGATTATCAGCAGGCATTAGATGCTCAACAAACCCGTGCTTTTGCAATATCAACAAGCGGTTGCTGCCCTTGAAAAAGCAAAAACAGCTTTCAGGTTTGGCGAATTTAGACTTACACAATATTGAAGATTACCACGCAGAATTTTTAGCCCAAGCCGATGAAATGACTGACCAAGTGTTCGACTTAGAACAGTGCTTATCTGTTTCAGATATGGCGAAAGAGCAATTTGAAAAAGCGTATGAATTAGTTTGCAAAATTGTGGGCGAAACAGACCGCTTGCAAGCGTTTGAGGAAGCTAAATCACTGCTTAGTGCTTTCCCAGAACAAAAAAATGCGTGCGACACAAGCAGTCGGATTACGCCAGAAATTACACGAGCTTGAACAACGCTTGCAACAACAACAGCAAACAAAAACGCTTGTTGGCAGAGCTTAATCAAAAGAACGCAAAGTGAGTTTAGCCACGCAGACGAGCTTGAAAATTACTTTTGAAGAGCAACAAGCAAAAACGCGAAGATTTAGAAGCAGAATTAGCCGAGCTTGTTGAAGTACGCTCCAGCCAACGCCAACAGCTACAACAGCTCCAAACTCAATACAACCAATTGGCAAAAATGCCCCTGTGTGGCACGCCGCTCAATCGGCATTAATCCGTTTGGAAGAGCAGGTGGTGAAACATTTGAAGCAAGCCAAGCGGTGATGCAATTTATGCAAAGTATGCTGGCAAAAGAGCGTGAAGCAACACTTACTCGTGATGCGTTGGCTCGTAAAGAACAGCAATTAAGCGATGAGATTTCACAACTGAGTCAACCAGATGGTTCGGAAGATCCGCGTTTAAATCAGCTGGCAGAACGCTTTGGTGGCGTGTTGCTTTCTGAGCTTTATGATGATGTATCACTGAAGATGCCCTTTATTTTTCCGCATTATATGGCGAGGCTCGTCACGCAAATTGTGGTGCGTGATTTAGAGGTAGTAAAAAGCACAGCTCGAAACCTTAGATGATTGCCCAGATGATCTCTATTTAATCGAAGGAGATCCTACAGCCTTTGATGATGCAGTCTTTAGTGCTGATGAGTTGAATGAGGGTGTGGTAGTCAAAGTGTCAGAGCGTCAATGGCGTTATTCGAAATTCCCTGCTGTGCCGTTGTTTGGTCGTGCCGCTCGTGAAAAAACGTGTTGAAGCATTGAAAGCCGAACGCGATGAAGTGGCGGAAAAACACGCAGAACTTTCGTTTGATGTGCAAAAATGCCAACGTTTGCATCAACATTTAAGCCAATTCGTGGGCACGCATTTAAACCTCGCTTTCCAAGACAATCCAGAAGAGGCGATGCAAGCAGTTGTAGCAGAGCGTAGCGAAATTGAACGAGAGCTTAATCAAGCGGTCGGAAACGAACAGCAACTTCGCAATCAATTAGATGCGGTCAAAATACAATTGCAATTGTTAAGCAAAATGTTACCGCTTGCAGATTTACTTGATGACGAAGAGTTAATTGAGCGTGCAGAAATTTGCCGTGAACAATTGGCGGAAGCGGAAGAAGATGAGCAATTTGTGCGTCAATATGGCAACTATATTGTTCAGCTTGAGCCAATTGCCAGCTCGCTTCGTAATGATCCAAGCCGTTTTGAAGAACTGGAAACAGAATACAAACAGGCGAAACAAACCCAAAAAGCATTGCAACAAAAAAAGTGTTTGCTTTATCAGATGTAATGCAACGTCGCATGCATTTCAGTTATGAAGATGCAGTGGGCGTGGAAGGCTCCTGTTTAACCAAACAGCTACGAGCGGAGTTGGAGCAGGCTCAACAAACGCGAGAGCAGGCTCGTCATCAATTGCGCCAAGCACAATCGCAATACAGCCAATACCATCAAACCTTAACAGGGTTACGTAGTGCCTATGAGGTGAAAAATCAGATATTAGCAGAGCTTATCCGCGAGATGGATATGCTAGGCGTACGTGGTGATGCACAGGCGGAAGAGCGTGCTATTGAGCGTCGTGAAGAGTTACATCAACGCTTAAGTCAACAACGTGCACGCAAAACGTTCCTTGATAAACAGTTGGGCAGCATTGAAGCAGAAATTGAGAACCTTAGTCGCGAATTGCGTAAAGTCGAACGTGATTATAAAAATCAACGTGCCGCTGTGGTAGCGGCGAAAACTAGCTGGTGCTTGGTGTTACAACTTTCTCGCAACAGCGATGTGGAAAAACGTTTGAACCGCCGTGAATTGGCGTATCACTCATCGGATGAATTGCGTTCGATTTCGGATAAAGCGTTGGGTGCATTACGTACCGCTGTGGCGAATAACGAATACTTGCGTGATAGTTTGCGAGCGTCTGAAGATAGCCGTAAACCAGAAATGAAAGTAGCATTCTTTATTGAAGTGTATCGCCATTTACGTGAGCGTATTCGCCAAGATATTATCCAAACTGATGACCCAATTGATGCGATTGAGCAGATGGAAATTGAACTTTCTCGCTTAACGAACGAGCTTACTCGTCGTGAGAAAAAAATTGGCGATCAGTGCAGAAAGTGTGGCAAATATTTTACGAAAAACCATTCAGCGTGAACAAAATCGCATTCTTCAATTGAACCAAGGCTTACAAAAATATCGCTTTCGGTCAAGTAAAAAGGCGTACGTTTAGATGTAAAAATTCGCGAGACACACGCAATGCTGTTGAATGCGTTGAGTGGAGATCGTGAACAGCACAAAAGATCTGTTTGAGAGCGAAAAACTGAGTTTCTCAGAAGCACTTGCGATGTTGCATAAACGTGTGAACCCACATATTGATATGGGACAACGTACACCGCAAACCATTGGCGAAGAGTTGTTAGATTACCGCAATTATCTTGATCTTGAAGTCGAAACCGACCGTGGTGCAGATGGCTGGCAACGTGCGGAAAGTAGTGCACTTTCAACGGGTGAGGCGAATCGGTACGGGGATGTCTATTTTGCTAATGGTAGTACAAAGCTGGGAAGAAGAGTCTCGTCGTCTACGTGCGAAAGATATTCTCCCTTGTCGTTTGCTCTTCTTGGATGAGGCAGCTCGACTTGATGCGATGTCGATCAACACGCTCTTTGAACTTTGTGAACGTTTAGATATGCAACTATTGATTGCGGCACCAGAAAATATCAGCCCAGAACGTGGAACAACCTATAAGTTGGTGCGTAAAAATTACTAATAACCAAGAGCTGGTTGAATGGTTGGATTGAAAGGGTTTGCGTAGTTAGAAATTATTTAAGAGCTAAACTTAGAGGGATTCGAGCTTTAGCTTTTTTCAATTTATTCTAAAAATGAGTAAAAGTATTAGATTTTTAATACAAAAATCTGTATAATACGCACACCCTGTTTTTGTTTGGACTTTCCGCTAAAACAAGTTGGTCTAAATAAGACTCGAAGGGGTCGGATTTAGCCGAAAAATTAATAGGTATATCCGTAAGGATATTGGGTTTAAACTTTTAAATTTTGGTATTTAATTAATGAAAACTTTTGTAGCAAAAACCAGAAACAGTAAAACGTGACTGGTATGTAGTAGATGCGACAGGTAAAACTTTAGGTCGTTTAGCTACTGAATTAGCACGCCGTTTACGTGGTAAACACAAGGCTGAATATACTCCACACGTTGACACAGGTGATTACATCATCGTTATCAATGCAGAGAAAGTAGCTGTAACAGGTAAAAAGAAACTGACAAAATCTACTACTGGCACACTGGCTATGTAGGTGGCATCAAAGATGCAACCTTCAAAGAAAATGATTGCACGTCGTCCAGAAGCAGTGATCGAGATCGCAGTAAAAGGTATGTTACCAAAAGGTCCTTTAGGCCGTGAAATGTTCCGTAAATTAAAAGTTTACGCAGGCAACGAACACAACCACGCTGCACAACAACCACAAGTTTTAGACATCTAATCACGGAGCATCAAAATGACAGCAGCAAATCAAAACTACGGCACAGGTCGCCGCAAAAGCTCTTCAGCTCGTGTATTTATCAAACCGGGCAGCGGTAACATCACTATTAACCAACGTTCTTTAGACGTATACTTCGGTCGTGAAACTTCACGTATGATCGTGCGTCAACCATTAGAATTAGTTGAATTATTAGATAAATTAGATTTATACATCACCGTTAAAGGTGGTGGTATTTCTGGTCAAGCGGGTGCAATCCGTCACGGTATTACACGTGCATTGATCGAATACGACGAAACTTTTACGCCCAGCACTTCGTGCAGCTGGCTTCGTTACTCGTGACGCTCGTCGCGTTGAACGTAAAAAAAGTGGGTTTACACAAAGCACGTCGTCGTCCACAATACTCAAAACGTTAATTTCGAGTATCTATACGAAAGTATTATCGCAAAAAGGCAGGTTTTTCCTGCCTTTTTTTGCCTTTTGCTTGCTTTTACCCGTTTTAGGTTTGACAATGGAAAAACAAACAAACAAACAAACAAACAAACAAACAAACAAACAAACAAACGGCTAACTTACCGTCCTGAAGTAGATGGCTTACGTGCATTAGCCGTACTTTCTGTCTTTATTTATCACCTGAATGAAAATTGGCTCACAGGTGGTTTTCTTTGGCGTAGATATTTTTCTTTGTTATTTCGGGATATTTAATCACTAGAATTATTACAACAGAAATGGCAAGCGGTCATTTTTCGTTTAAAAACTTTCTATCAACGCCGTATCAAACGGATTTATCCTGTCTTTATTCTTACCATTGCATTAGCTTCTATTTTTTTCTTCGCTCTTTTTATTCGAGCGGAAGGTGAATTACTCGCAAAAACAATAGAATTGGTGCCTATTTTTGCAACCAATTTCTATCTTGCATATCGTCAAGGATATTGGGATATGAGTGCGAATGAGAATCCTATTTTTGCATTTATGGTCGCTTGCAGTGGAAGAACAATATTATTTATTCTTCCCTGATTATTTTATTTTTCGCTTTAAGCGTGCAAAACAGACCGCTATTTTTATGAAAGTAGTTTTGGCACTTTTGGTATTCTTTTTTACTTACCAATTTTGCCGCAATCCGCTTATGAGAAGGTAGGGATTTATAATCTTTACTACACGTCTAATTTACGTTTCCCAGAATTATTAGTAGGGTCGTTTTTTAGCGTTGCTTCCTGCTTCTACTCATTCAGTAAGAAATCAAATTCTAAGTGTGTTAAGTATTATTGGGCTTGTTTTTGCCTCTTTTTCTATCAGAAAAATACACCTTACTTAGTTGGGATGACAATTTTGCTGCCTTGTGTGTTGGCTGCAATATTGATTTATTCAGCCACTTCAACCACATTAGTTGGACGATTTTTTTCTCATTAAAAACCTGTAGTTTGGGTAGGTAAGCTTTCTTATTCTATCTATTTATTCCACTGGCTATTTATTGCATTAACGCATTATGTGACAGGTGCAAAAAGAATTTTCAATGAATACTGTTGCGTTTATTATTTTAGCGACCTTTATCTGTGCGATTTTAAGTTATTATTTATAGGAACGACCTATTCGTAAATCAACACTAAGTTTTAAACAAGCGGTTATTTTTCTCTATTTAATTCCATCTGTTGTGGTTATTGGCTATAACTTAGTGATGAAAAAGTGGTAGTGAAACGCACGCACGAATATGATGTGATTAGCCATGCTAATCTTGAGCCTGTCGAGTTTCACCAAAAGAAAATCGCTGTATTGGGAGATTCTCACGCAGGGCATTTAACCCAATTCTTAAATTATGTGGGTAATAAAGAAGGCTGGAATGTTGAAGGCTGGGGTGATGTCTTGAAGTGTTATGGCTTGAATGGTCAAGAACCGCTTGAAACATTAAATGAGGAACAAAAAAAGCCTATTGTGCGAAATATCAAGAGTTAGAAAATAATCCTGTGGTATTTATTTCCATGTTCTACAATTTGAAACGAGGCACTGATCCGTTACCAAGAATTACCGCGTGGGAATTTACTGTAGACGATTTTGACCAAAGATTAAAAAGCAATGATTGAGTATTTTATGAAAACCAAAAAGTTTATGTGTTTGCAGATGTTAAAGTGGGCAGATCGTTCACCATTACGCTCGGTTTATATAGCCAAATATGGATTAGATAAATTTTTAGAGCCAATCAGAATTAGGCGATACTAAAACCTCGAATGAGCATCTAAGAAAATTGGTGCAAGATATTCCAAATGTTACTTTTTGTTGATCCGACTAAATATTTGCCAGAAGGATATTTTATGGAGGGTAAACCGCTTTATGTTGATCAAGATCATCTGAATAACTTAGGCTCATTACAAATGGGGAAAAAGGCTTTGTGAAAAAGAAACCTTGATTTCTGAAGAAGTGAAAAGAAAAATGGTTGAAATAAAGCCACAACCTTTAAAATACTTGAACTATTTGATGCAACAGCCGTACTTTCACGGCTGTTTTATTTTAAAAAGGAACTTCTATGCTTTGCCATTATTTCTCCTGCGAAAACCCTTGATTTTTGAAACAGCAGCCCCTCAATTTGCATTTTCTCAACCAAATTTTAACTGCTTACAGCCAAGAGCTGATCAAAATTTGTCAGCAATTTACTCCTGCGGAATTAGGTTCATTGATGTCGATTAGCGATAAATTGGCGAGCTTAAATGTAGCACGTTTTGCCGAATGGCAGCTTGAACATAACGAAACAAACGCTAAAGCGGCACTTTTTGCATTTAAGGGCGATGTTTACACAGGGCTTGAAGCGGAAATGTTGAGTCGTGAACAAGTGGAATATGCACAAAAACATTTGCGTATGCTTTCAGGATTATATGGTTTGCTAAAAACCGCTTGATTTGATGCAGCCCTTATCGCTTGGAAATGGGTACGAAATTGGCGAATCCCAAAGGCAAAGATCTTTATGCTTTTTGGGGTAATATTATTACTGAGTATTTGCAACAGGCTCTTGATGAGCAAGGCGATAGAGTGTTGGTCAATCTTGCATCAGATGAGTATTATAATGCGGTGAAGCCAAAAAATCTGAATGCAACTATTGTAAAACCAGTTTTCTTGGATGAGAAAAATGGCAAGTTCAAACAGATTTCATTCTATGCCAAAAAAACTCGTGGAATGATGGTGCGTTTTATCTTGACTGAGCAACCAACTGAAATTGAACAACTTAAAACCTTTTAACTATGGCGGTTATTGGTTTGATGAAGAGAGCTCAACGGCAACGGAGCTTTGGTTTTTAAACGTGAGGAGCAGTAATGAATATTTTTTTCGTTGGGGTAGCTTTGCACTTTTTCCTTATTTTTGACCGCTTGCCAGTTTAAAAACGGGCGGTTTTGATCTGCCTGATGCAGTAACTTTCCAGAAACAGCGCTTTGAGAAAGTCACTCAAAAATCAAATCGATGAGATGCAACAACTACTCTATTTGCCTGCAGAGGGTGCAAAAATCCCTGAGAATTGGCAGAAAGGTATTTTGATTTTTGTAGATAAAAAACAGCAAAGGAATGAGTTTAGCTGATCGTGCATCGTTACGTCAAAATGCGTTTGCTCAGCAGGTAGATACACAAGCCAAAGTTGAAGTAGTACAAAATGAGCTGCGTAGCGAGGTGATTTTTATCCGCCAACGGAGCGTTTTAATGATGTTCAGTTAGAAGTTTCTCGTGGGCGAGATTTGCAATGCGGTTATGCACAGATGCAGTTTTCGACAAGCGGTCTGCTTTTTGCAAATAAATCGCAAAATTTAACCGCTTACCAACAGGCATTAAGCGAACTTGCACTTGAGTTTAGTCGATTGGCTTGGCAGGTGAATTGTCAATAGTAAAATAAAGCATTTTTTTGAAATAACCGTGAAATTCAAGTAGAATTGCACGGTTATTTTTTTCCCTCAAACTTTTTAAAAACAGGACATTTATTGCCCGATGAATATGAAGAACATTCGTAACTTTTCGATTATTGCCCACATTGACCACGGAAAATCCACGCTTTCGATCGCTTGATTCAAACCTGTGGCGGTTTGTCTGATCGTGAGATGGAAGCACAGGTGCTAGACTCAATGGATCTTGAGCGTGAACGTGGGATTACTATTAAAGCACAAAGTGTAACCTTAAATTATAAAGCGAAAGACGGCGAAACCTATCAATTAAACTTTATCGATACACCAGGACACGTTGACTTCTCTTATGAGGTTTCGCGTTCACTCGCAGCCCTGTGAAGGTGCATTGTTAGTAGTTGATGCGGGTCAGGTGTGAAGCTACAAACGCTTGCAAAACTGTTACACAGCGATTGAAATGGATTTGGAAGTTGTGCCAATTCTAAAACAAAATTGACTTACCTGCAGCAGATCCCTGAACGCGTGGCAGAAGAGATCGAAGACATCGTTGGGATTGATGCGATGGAAGCGGTGCGTTGTTCTGCGAAAAACAGGTGTGGGGATTGAGGATGTACTAGAAGAAATCGTGCATAAAAATCCCAGCACCAGAGGGTGATCCTGAAGCACCTTTACAAGCTTTTGATTATTGATTCTTGGTTTGATAACTACTTAGGGCGTTGTATCGCTTGTGCGTGTAAAAATGGTACGCTCAAAAAGGCGATAAAAAATTAAAGTGATGAGCACGGGGCAGTCTTACAATGTGATCGCCCTCGGTATTTTTACGCCAAAAACAAGTGGATACGACTGAACTTAATACGGGTGAAGTAGGCTGGGTAGTGTGCGATTAAAGACATTTTGGGTGCACCGGTGGGTGATACTTTTAACCCATCACCATAATTCGGCAACGGAAGTGTTACCTGGTTTTAAAAAAGTGAAACCGCAGGTTTACGCAGGCTTGTTCCCTATTAGTTCAGACGATTACGAAGCCTTCCGTGATGCATTAGGTAAATTGAGCTTAAACGATGCTTCTTTATTCTATGAGCCAGAAAACTCAACCGCATTAGGCTTTGGTTTCCGCTGTGGTTTCTTGGGCTTGTTGCATATGGAGATCATTCAAGAGCGTTTAGAACGTGAATATGATTTAGATCTCATTACTACTGCACCAACGGTAATCTATGAAGTAGTACAAACGAATGGTGAAACTGTCTATGTGATAGCCCATCGAAATTACCACCGATTAGTAACATTAGCGAAATTCGGAGCCGATTGCAGAGTGTAATATGCTTGTGCCGCAAGAGTATTTGGGCAACGTGATTACCTTGTGTGTGGAAAACGCGGCGTGCAAACCAATATGGTTTACCACGGCAACCAAATCGCGTTTAACCTATGAAAATCCCAATGGGCGAAGTGGTGTTAGATTTTTCGATCGTTTGAAATCAACTCACGTGGTTATGCTTCATTGATTACGGTTTCAAACGCTTCCAAGCAGCGGATATGGTGCGTGTGGATATTATGATCAACGGTGACCGCGTGGATGCATTAGCGTTAATCGTCCACAAAGATAATGCACACTATCGTGGTCGGAGTTGGTGGAAAAATGAAAGATCTTATTCCACGTCAACAATTTCGATATTGCGATTCAAGCAGCTATCGGCAACCACACATTATTGCACGTTCGACCGTAAAACAGTTGCGTAAAACGTATTGGCAAAATGTTACGGTGGTGACGTAAGCCGTAAGAAAACTTCTACAAAAAAACAAAAAGAGGGTAAGAAACGAATGAAATCCCTTTGGTAACGTAGAAGTGCCACAAGAAGCGTTCTTGGCGATTCTGCACGTGGGTAAAGATTAATCCCCAAAAGGGAATTTTTGCGTTAATCAAGCGGTCGAATTTGCAGATGAATTTGTAAATTTCTAACCGCTTGTTAAACTAAAAAGGAGAAAGTTATGGCACAGATTGCCCTCTATTATTTTTTATCGGGATTTTATACGGCATTTGGAAATGGTTAGATTCAATGCAGTTGCCGAATACTATTTCTATTTTGTTGGTCGGCTTAGTAGTCGTTTGTGGCGGCTTTTGGTTCTACAATAAATTTAATCCAAGCAAGAAAAATGGCTTTACTGATTTCTTTGGTTCACTTTTTGGCGTGTTGGCATTAGTGACTATTTTACGTTCATTTGTGTTTGAACCTTTCCAAATTCCAAGTGGCTCAATGGAGCCAACTTTGCGTGTCGGCGACTTTTCTTGTCGTGAATAAATTTAATTACGGCATTAAAGATCCGATTTGGCAGAAAACGCTTATTGAGAACGGACACCCAGAGCGTGGCGATATTATTGTGTTCAAAGCTCACAACCGCACGTTGATTACATTAAACGAGTTGATTGGTATCGTGGCGATACGGTGAAAATACGATATGGCAACCCAATCGCTTACCGTAACCAGCGAAAAGATGGTATCTGTGAAATGTATTTAAATATGAAAATGCGAAACCAAATGTTGATTTCTTCTATCACGGTGAAATGCAGGTAGAAAAACAGAAAGTTGGCAGCGTAACGCATCAGATTTTGAATAATCCATCGCCATTTAACTATTCTCCTTATTTCTTCAAGCAAGAGGGGCAAATTGACGGCGAATGGGTGGTGCCAGAGGGGCATTATTTTGTGATGGGTGATAACCGTGATAACAGCGAAGACAGCCGCTTGGGGTTTTGTGCCTGAACAAAATATTGTAGGTAAAGCAACATTTCTCTGGCTAAGTTTAGATAAAAACCAAATGAATTCTCGAAAGGATTACGTTTCGACCGAATGTTTACTTCCATTCAATAATTTCAAGCGGTTGAATTTGCAAATGATTTTGTAAATCTAACCGCTTATTCCATTTTAATGGGGAAAACCCCAAAAAATTATGCAACTAGAACGATTACAGAAAAAATTGGGTTATCAATTCGAAACTCTTGATTATCTTACCCAAGCCTTAACACACTCGCAGTGCGGCATCAAAAACAACGAACGCCTTGAGTTTCTAGGGAGACTCTATTCTGACTTTTACCATCGGCAAAGCTCTATTTGATAAATTCCCCGAAAAAGCCAATGAAGGCGAATTAAGCCGTATGCGTGCAACACTTGTAGCGAGAGCAAACCTTTAGCCATTATTGCCCGTCAATTTGATCTAGGGGATTATATGAAACCTGCGCAGGTGAGCTCAGCGGTGGTTATCGTCGTGAGTCTATCTTAGCAGACTGTATGGAGGCGATTATTGCCGCAATCTATTTGGATAAAGGGAATGGATCAGGCAATGCAGAAAGTGAATGATTGGTATGTCACATTTTTAGCTGAGATCAGCCCAGGTGATGCACAGAAAGATCCCAAAACTCGCCTGCAAGAATTTTACAAGGTCGCAAATTACCACTGCCTGAATATGACGTGATGGATATTAAACGGGCGAAGCCCATAACCAAACCTTTAAAGTGACCTGTAAAGTGAAAAATGTGGATGAGGTGTTTACAGGCATTGGTACAAGCCGCCGCAAAGCAGAACAGAATGCAGCGGAGAAAGGTATTAAACGTATTAATCAAGTAGGGGTGTGGATTAAAAATACACGCACGCAAGCGGTTGAAATGTGAAAAGCTTTTTGTAAAAGCGTGCGTGAAACCAGTTTCACATACCCTACAAAAAGGAACAAAATGACAGAAAATCAAAAACATATTGTGGCTTTATCGCTATTGTGGGGTCGTCCGAATGTGGGTAAATCGACCTTACTCAACAAAATTTTAGGACAAAAAATCTCTATTACTTCGCGTAAAGCCCAAACCACTCGCCACCGTATTGTCGGGATTCAAACCGAAGGAGCATATCAAGCCATTTATGTGGACACACCAGGATTACATATTGAAGAGAAAACGTGCGATCAACCGTTTGATGAATCGTGCAGCAAGTTCGGCAATTGGTGATGTGGATCTGATTATCTTTGTGGTCGAAGGCACAAAATGGACCGAAGATGATGAGATGGTGCTTAAACAAATTGCGTGTGCGGCAAAAGCCCGTAGTGCTTGGCAATCAATAAAGTGGATAATATTAAAGAAAAAGATGAATTGTTGCCGCATATTACTGAGCTTTTCACAAAAATTCGATTTTGCCGAAATCCTGCCTATTTCAGCCCAACGTGGTAAAAATGTCCATCTGCTTGAGAAGATTGTACGTCAATCTTTACGTGAAGGCGTACACCATTTCCCTGAAGAATATGTAACCGACCGCAGCCAGCGCTTTTTATGGCATCAGAAATTATCCGCGAAAAATTGATGCGCTTTCACGGGCGAAGAGTTACCTTATTCGGTGACGGTAGAAATTGAGACAATTCAAAGTGAATGAGAAAGGTATTTTTCATTATTAATGGCTTGATTTTAGTTGAGCGTGAAGGGCCAGAAAAAATGGTGATTGGAGCGAAAGGCGAGAAAAATCAAAAACCATCGGGATCGAAGCCCGTAAAGATATGGAGCGTTTGTTTGATGCACAAGTTCACTTAGAGTTGTGGGTGAAAAGTGAAAGCTAGGCTGGGCGGATGACGAACGTGCATTGCGTAGTTTGGGGTTATATTGACGAATAGTTCTTGTAGGGTGAGCTTTTTAGCCCACCATTTTTATCTTAGTGATTAAATGAGCAAAAACTTTGAAGTCTCAGCCCTTACAGCGGGGCGTTTGTCTTACATCGGCGAGAATATAGTGAAAGTAGCCTGTTAGTTGATTTCTTCACGGAACACAATGGGCGGATGACGCTATTAGCAAAAGGGAGCTAGACGACCCTCGCCTTCACTAAAAAGCTTTGTTGCAACCTTTACGCCGTTGTTGCTGCGTTGGACGGGTAAGAGCGATTTAAAAAACCTTAACCCAAGCAGAAGCCGCATCACTTACTTTACCAATGGAGCCAATGGCACCATATAGCGGATTTTATGTAAATGAAATGTTGGTAAGAGTGTTGGAAAATCAGACCGCTTACCAAGAGCTTTTTAATCATTATTTGCAGTGCGTTACGCGATTAGCCAGCAATGCAGAACAACTTGAGCCCATTTTACGAACCTTTGAATTTCAAAATGTTACGGGCATTAGGTTATGGTGTTGATTTCTGCCATTGTATGGGCAACAGGCGAAGAAGTTGATCCCCAAATGTGGTATCAATTCTGTGAAAATGAGGGCTTTATTGCTCTCCTTTTTGCAAAATAATCTTGAGCTTTTTAGGCAAAGATTTGCTAGCCTTTTGAGTTTGCTAGATTTTTCTGAAAAATCTACTCAACAAGCTGCAAAAACGCTTTTCACTCGTATTGCATTGAAACCTTATTTGGCTCACAGCCCTTAAAAAGCCGTGAGCTATTTCAATCTATCCTACCAAGTAAATTAAAAGGGCGTAAGCCTCTTTTTGTGTTTATTTTCATTGAAATAAAAATATTTTTACATTTGAGAGCGATTTTTATTTAGGTTATATGTATAATATCTACGTTTTTATTTCCCTTTAGTCTTTATTACAGGAATCTCTGAATGAAATTTAAACATTCTTTAGTTTACACTTCGTTATTTATGTTGCCCGTAGCGGCAATGGCGGAAAACACATCACTTTCAGAAGTTACCGTTTCATGAATACTGCATCCAATGCGTCGGACATCAACAACGGCAGTTACCAATCTCGTGTGAGTAACATTGCGAATAAAGGGCAACGCCCATTAATTGACTCACCACAGACCGTGAATGTGGTAAACAACAGACTTTATCGAAGATCGTAAACCAACGAGTATTGATGAAGCGTTAGCGACTGTCAGTGGCACAACTCAAGCAAATACTTTGGGTGGCTTAATGGATGCGGTGTTAAAACGTGGCTTTGGTGCAAACCGTGATAACTCGATTTTGCGTAATGGCGTAGTAGCAGGTCCTTCACATAACTTTTCAGCTACAACAGAGCGTGTTGAAGTGCTAAAAGGTCCTGCTTCTGTGTTATACGGCATCCAAGATCCAGGTGGTGTTATCAATATCGTAACCAAAAAACCACAGCAAGAAGCGAAACACGTATTAGGTGGTTCTGTGGGGTCAAATAATGCTTTGGGGTGTGAATTTTGACTCAACGGGCGGTTTAGGTAATGGCTTTGCATATCGCTTTATTTATGACCAAAATGACAAGGGATTATTGGCGTAATTTTGGCAAAATTAAACGTGGTTTATATGCACCCATCGTTTTCTTGGTCAAATGATAAAACAGAAATCGTAGTAGGCTACGAACATCAAGATTATACCGACCCATTTGATCGCGGTACTTACATTATTGCTAACAACACCCCAGCAAATGGGCGTGGGCAGATTGTCAATATTCCAGCAGAGCGTCGTTTAGATGAACCATTTAATAGTGTTGTAGGCAAAATTGATATTGTGACGTTACAAGCTAGTCACAAATTAAATGATGCTTGGAAATTAAATACAAGCTACGCTTACACCAAAGATAGTTACAATTATTGGCAAGCACGTGTAACGGCAATTAACTTGGCTAACAACCGTGCAACGCGCCAAATTGAGGGAATTCAAGGCTCAACACAACGCAACCATAGTGCAAGCTTTAATGCTGTAGGTGAAGTGGTAACGGGCGATATTGCACATCGTATTGTAACGGGCGTGATATGGGCTATACCAATTTAGATATTGGTCGCCATCAAGCAGCGAGTAATAGTGCAATTTCTATTATCAACCCTGTTTATGGACAAGTAAGCACGGATAATATGCCGTTAGCAGCTGCAAATGGTCACCAATTTGCGAAATTAAAAACCATTGGTGTTTATCTTCAAGACTCTGCTTATTTGACAGATAAATTGATTTTATCTGGCGGTTTACGTTATGAGTATTACGACCAAGAAGCTGGTCGTAGCGGTCGTACAACACCAGAGCGTTTATACACCGATGATCATGGCGGAAGAATGCTTTATCAGGGCGGTTTAGTGATAAATTACGCCAGATTGGTCTGTCATGGTAACTATGCCCAATCATTCCGTCCGCAATTAAGCCGTGCGGCAGTCACAGAAGGTTTAAAACCAGAAGAGGAGAATCTTACGAAGTAGGTACTAAATTTGAGAACGGTTATTTTTAGTACTAACTTAGCTCTCTTTAATATTGAGAAGAAAAATATGTCTGCGACAGAAAGCCGTAATGGAACAAAACTATACCTATTTAATTGGTAAAAGTACATTCACGTGGTGTGGAATGGGATATTAGCGGTAAATTAACTGATCGTTTAGGTGTAACGGCAACTTATGCTTATACCGATACCGAAACGAAAGAAAACCTCAATTTACCTTATTTAGCAGGCAAATCACTTGAGGGTGTGCCGACACACCAAGCAAGCGTATTTGCAACTTATGATTTAGGTAATTTTGCAAACGGTCAATGGCGAATTGGTGCAGGGGCACGTTATTTAGGTTCTTGAACGTATATAACACACGTAATGCAACTGGCAACCAGGTTGATTACCGTGAAACTTATAAAGTACCTCACGCCATTGTAAGCGATGCGTTTATCTCTTACCAAACTCAGCTTGCAGGCAAAAATGTACATTTACAGCTAAACGGTAAAAACTTAGGCAATAAACGCTACTATGTTTCTACTCAAGGTTTAAAACAACAACGTCATTCCACTGGCTTATGGTTATGAGCGTGAATTTATCTTTAATACCAAAAGTAGAATTCTAATCTTAATTTGAGTTTACAAGCGGTTAAATTTTTCTTACGCTTTGCATTGCAAATTAAGAAGAATTTGACCGCTTTATGTTTTAGGACGTAGATGATGATGACCAAAGAATCTTATCGAAAACTCGCGTTTTAATGCGGGTTTTTGCTCTTTCACTTTCCGCTTTATTTTTAACACAACAGAGTTTTGTGCCTGTTGCACTGCTTTCAGATATCGCTCTAAGTTTTGAGATGGAGACCGCAATCGTTGGGCTGATGATTACCGTGTATGCGTGGGATGGTGTTTCTGGCTCGTTGCCGTTGATGTTGCTTACCGCAAAGGTAGAACGCAAGAAAATTACTGCTTTTCGATTTTCGTCTTTGTGTCAGCCATATTCTTTCCGTGGTAGCGTGGAATTTCTGGCATTGCTCATCTCTCGGATCGGCATTGCTTTTGGCACACGCCATTTTCTGGTCGATTACCGCCTCACTCCGTGATCTCGAGTTGCACCGAAAGATAACAACAAGCGTTGGGTTTGCTTGCATAGGGTAGTTCACTGGCAATGATTTTTAGGTTTACCGCTTGACGGATGATTGGGCAGGTATTGGATCGTTCTACTTTTCGCCGTGATTGCGTTATTGCAACGTTGGTCATACTGTTAATGTGGAAATTGCTCTCCCTATTTACCAAGTAAAACGCAGGCTCGCTTTGTAAGCTTTGCCTATTTTGGCGAAACGCCCGCTTTTAATTGGGATTTCATCTGCTTGTGATGATGATTATCTCAGGACACTTTACCACTTACAGCTATATCGAACCTTTTGCTATTAAAATCAGCCAGTTCACTTCTGAAATTGCAACAATGATGTTGTTTATTTTTGGTTTAGCTGGAGTGATGGCAGCCTATCGGGCGTTTATATGCAAAAATCCACGAAAATTTTATCGCTTTGTGCGGATGATGTTAGTGATGCCCCGCAACTCCTTCTTTTCCCGGCTCAGCATTTTGAAATTGCTATTTTCCTTGCCTCGCATTCTTATGGGGAATTGGCATTACCAGTTTGAGTACTCGCACTGCACAAATGCGTGTAATCTCAATCCTGCTGCGATGTTACGATGCGTTTGCCTCCGCATATCACCGGTGGAATCTATAATGCGGGCATTGGAGCAGGTGCACTGTTCTCGGTAGCAATCGTTATTCATCAGTTAGGCTTGCACACGGGCCAATAGGTGGCGACCGGGATATTGGCACTATGTTGCTTTGGGTTTATTATCGCAGTTTCGCACAGGTACGCGCTGTCCCAGATAACGCGTTAAATTCCTTAACTAATTTTGATTGATTCAAAACGACCAGGGTTAATAGGCCAGCATTTGATAAAGTTAGATCATTTCATTTTAATAATTTTACGCGGAAACAAAGTGGCTCGCCACCGGGTTCTCAACCGGTTGCCAGAGAACACCCGTATCGATGCCCGCAAGCAGAGGGCCCGGATTTTGCTGAATATCCTGACTGAACGTATGTAACGGCCACCGCATTACGTGGCGTGATGCGCTGGCGACTAATCACGTCGCATAAAGGTGGCGGCAAGATTGACACCATTTCCGGCCCGTGGCCACCGCGCAAAGTGCAAAAGTTGTCGCCCAATCGCTGCAAACGTTTGCATGCCGAGTTTTGGGACGGATCTCAGCGATTTATTTAGTTTTTGGCTGAGCGATAATACACGGCATAACGAATATCGTCCCGGATTTCGTGTCGAGTTTGCCACCGCTCCCGCCAGTTGAGCCAGTGCGCGGTTTCGAGCACCAGTTTTCAAGGCGTGGCCAAACCGGTCGCCTAGCGAGAAAGCGAATCAGCTGAGCCGCGTTTTTCATCACATTGTTACACCTCTTCGCGGTCTTCGCAAAACCGCAGTGTGCAAATTGCTAACAATGAAATCGTTGACTTTAGACGTCGCAACAACCGTGGCGTCTTATAAGGCAGTTTTAGTCATGAAAAATTTGATCTATTAAATAAAATCGCTTCACACCGCTCAATATCTCATCTGATGAAACGACAAAGCTGTGTCACCACCAACTCTGCAAAACGATGGCAATCATCAGCAACGTGCGCGCCGACAGTGCGAAATACAGCTACTAAGATTCCGCCGCTGCCGGTTTCGCGATTCAACTCCTTCGCCGGTCTCTGCACGTCAAAGCACTAATTCTTGCATTGCTCAGAGCACGAGCCAATCCTAGTCTTCGCAGTGTAAGCTCTCCCCAGAAAGCGGTCTTCCAACCTTCCGCCGTAAACGGCCTGGTCGCAAGAGGATGACAGTTCCACTGTTCTGAAAACCACCGATTTGATGTTTCCATCGGGCGAGGATTTCCACCCAGGCATACGGAAACGGTACTGAAAATGCGTACACGTTGACTGGGCGTCGTTTCGAAACGGATCTCCAACGCGTTTCAGGATCAGCGCAATCAGCATGCACCTGCTCAGCAGAATTGACCGCCTGCTATGATCGTAATCACGATTGTCACAACTGAAACAACGATTTTCCAGGTCATCAGCCAGTTTTGCCACAAACAGTCACCTTCGCCTCGTTACTCTACGTGCCACTATCAATGCAGCTTACGGTTTGAAGGTAGCTGAAAGCGACGTTTTCAAAACGCATGCGAGCCACTGCGCAATCTTTTCGCGCAACTGTTGGTCGCCACTCATAAGTGGGCGTAGTCTCACCAGCACTCATTTGCGGGCGTTCGCCGTGAAATGAGTTTGACCGTCAAATTGCAGAAACGCCAATGCCACCGGCATTTAAAGGATTTCAGCTGATGCCACGACCATAGGGCCAACTCAGTGCCACATAGGGGTTTCGGTGGGCTCATCTGCACCTGAAGCGTCAATCGTGCAGCTACGTAAACCAAGCCATGTTCGCCATACACACTACAGATGCCGTCATAAAGGCGTGCATGAGTGCCCGTTGACCGCTCTCGGCTACTGTGAATGTAGCCAAGTTTGTTTTGCCGAAGCCAGCTGGTCGTCAGGAATCAAGCTTGAAAGAGCTATTCAGTACGGATTGAGTCGTCCACCACTAAACTGACCGCGATATTCTGCTCTGCAAAAGCTGAACAATGATGCCTGATTTCCGCCCGCCACGACAGAAATGGCAGGAAACGGCGCGGGCGAGCGCGAATAATGTGCAGATTATTACCGCCAGGATGCTGTGCGGGTGAGACAAACGATGCCGGATACCCGTGCAGCGGGAAGGTGCAATCACCCAGCACTGCGATCGATAAACGGCGAGTAGGTGCCGAGACAGCAGCGTCGAGCGATCAGACCGGGCAGATCTGACGGTTTAGCAATTCCCGCTATTTCTAAAGCGATCAGAACCGCTTGACCTGCGCGATAAGTTTCTTTTGAAACACAGGAAATACGCAGCTCCGCAAGCACTGAATACGAATGCGTGTGACTAAGCGTCTCGAAGATAGCGCGAGATTGTCCGTCCGATCGCTAAGCCAGCGCACCCCCTGAAGAGGGGTAGAAGAAGTTAAATAAAATCGTTGAGCCAACTAAAAGATGAGGCGACTAAAAAACCAGCCTGAAAGGCTGAGCAATCCAATGCTGGCGGAAAGGCTTGTCAATCGCTAGGATTGTGCCGAGCAACAAACGTCCCGAAATGATTTGCGATAAAGTGAAAAGAAATGGGAAAAGTGGTTTCATGAAATTTTGTATAGAAGCTGTGTAGTAGGGGCGTGTTGCAACGCCTGAAAAGTTTCTGAAGGGACAGTGCCACGCCCAGCACATCTACTAAAGGTCTTCTCACCCCTTTAAAACCATTTAATGGCAAAATAAATCGCCACTAAACCAAAGCACCGCAAAAATAGCATGTTGGCCGTGTTCTACTTGCTCTTTTAACCAGTCTAATTGTTGAGCACCGTAATCGCCTCAAATATGCAAACTGGCACTGAAATAATCGCAGTACAGAAATCGACCAACACAAAGCGGGTAAAGCTCACGCGAGCGAGTAATACCTGAACTAAATAAACTACGGCACGTAAACCTGGTAAAGAAACGTACTAGAATAGAGAACAGTTGCCTTGTTTTTCAAAACGTTCTTGTACCATTTTGCAGCGATCTTCGGTGATAATGTTACGAATAAGTGGAAATGACGGATTTTCTCACCGTAAATATGACCAAGCCAATACATTAGTGCTATCGCCAATCAATACACCAAGCATACTCGACTAACATCCAATGTACGTTGGTGTAACCTAGACCAGAAATAACCCCACCTGAAACAAGGGTAATATCTTCAGGAATTGGCACACCAAACCCGCAGGCGATCAACACGAGGAAAACCGCCCAATAACCGTAACTGCTAGCTAATTAAAAATTCCTGCAACCCTTATTTATCTAAATTTTTGAGTGGAATGACGTTTCACTAATTCAGGGTGAAACTCGAGCGTTTGCAGTGAAAGAAGCGGTTTCTTCTTTTCTTAATTCGCTCTAATAACAGATCCAATGCCTTTGTTTCCTAATCTGGATTTCGACTGGTGCACGGTCGTTAATGGCGGGCATAAAACGCGTGAGTTGTGAATGTTATCGCAGCCGATAATGGAAATATCATTCAGCACAGAAAGTCCCGTTCGGTAATCGCTGAGATTGCCCCAGCGCCATCACATCATTAAAACAGAAAATCGCCGTGGTAATTCTTCCAAGTGGAACAGATTGTTCATACATTCGTAGCCATCTTCTGGCTCAAAATCGCCCTCGACAACCCATTTCTGTTCAATGAGGTAAATTCGCTTCATTCATCGCTTTTAGAAAACCTTCAAAGCGGGTTCACTTCAGTCGTTTTTCTAGATTTCTGCAATTACACCAATTTTTATGACCGTTTTCTCAATTAAATGTTTGGTCGCTAAATAACCGCCTTCAAAGCTGTTATCTCAAGATGCGATCGCTTTTTGCCATCATGCGTACCCCAATCCATGATCACCATTGGCACGTTTGTGCCATTAAATAGCACGCAAGTGATTTTTCGGTATATTCCGAACACATTACCAGAAATGCCATCAACGCCTTTTTAATCAACATATCAAGTGGTTTTTGGATTTTTCTGGGTTATTTGCGTGTTTGCACAAAAAAGGCGAAGTAGCCTTGACGGTAACAATATTCTTCCACCCTGAGCACAATCTCTGCAGAAGAATGGGGCTTCGCTTGTGGTAATAATCATCTCCGATAGATTTGGTCGTATTTACTTTTAAACTACGCGCCACAGCGCTTGGGGAGTAGTTGAGGGGCTTGCACCATCCACACCGCTTTGGTGGTATCCTCCACACAAAACGGGTTTTGTTGATGACGTGTGAAAACGGTGGTGGTGGAAACTCCCGCATATTTCCTGCTACATCTTTAATTGTCTGCCATAATATTTGTCTCTAAAAATAAAAATTAACGCTCTATTATAGCGAAAATTTCCGATTTTAGTGATAGGAAAACGATTTCTTTACATAATTGACGTGTTGTTTATCTATTCAACGCTTGCTTAATCAATGGCTCAAAAAAGGCATAATCGACTAAAAAACGAGTCGTGCCCAAAATTAGAGTTGAGCTCGTGATAGGTTAAATTTACGCCCGCATCTTGTAATTGCTGACGACTGTACATCGCGTAATTTGAATAGCTGATCGCTAGTCAATCGCAATTAGGGTATAATTCATTTAATTTTTAGCCAAAGCGGTATTTAAATTTGGATAATTAAATGCGGATCATGAGAAAGATCTAATGCGCAATAAAGCGTAGAGTAACTGTTGGCATCAAAAGCGATCTAAGAATTTCACCTTGATAGCTTAAAGTAAGATTCTACTTGAAAATGGTCTCCCAGAATTGCCCATTTTGCTTGGTTTCACGTCAAAGGCTTTTAGCGAGCTGCACATCGGTTCGATGGGTAGCATCCTAGCATTCGAGCAATTTTTAAGCCATTGTCGGGGGCTATACCATCGTAATAATCACCGTTATTATAATGCGGATCGTGAATGATTGCTTGACGCATCACGTGGTTAAAACCAATTGCTTCGGCACTCATTGAAAGCGAGACAAAGATTGATAACATTATCAAGAAAATCAGGGTAATCAATCGCCCATTGGGTGGCTTGCATCCCACCGAAAGAGCCACCGATAACCGCGTGCAAGTGGGAAATGCCTAATGTATCAATCAAGGCTTTTTGAACTTTTTACAATATCTTGCACCAAAATGAGAGGAAATTGGCTACCGTAAGGTTTTCCAGTACTCGGATTGAGTGAAGAGGGACCCGTTGTGCCTTTTGCAGCCACCGAGAACGTTTGAGCAGATAAAAAGTATTTGTTGGTATCAAATGCGAGATTTGGGACTGATAAAAATCTTGCCACCAGCCTTTATCCATACCAGAAAGAGCGGGTTCTGCATCGCCTGTGAGCGCGTGGCAGAGCAGTATTGCATTGTTTTTTTCTGCGTTTAATGTGCCATAGGTTTTGATATGCCACTGAATAGGCGAAAGTTCGTCACCGAGCGCCAATGAGAGAGGTTTATCCTCAGATAATGTGATACTGTGCCATATAACCTTGATTTGCAAAAATAAAGCAGAATTTTTACCGCTTGCGAGATGAAATATGCGTAAGGTAGCGAGCAAGTGTAGTTTGTCAAGAAATTTTAGCCATCTAAACGTCTAGAAAGCTAATCTATAACTTGTTATTTTAAAGTGAGTTCAATAAAATCGGTTTGAGCCATTATAAAGTTGTGATTGATTAGTGTTTTAACCTATTCCCAAAATAACACCATTAGAGCCTGCTTTAGATCTTCTTCAAAAAGCCTTTGGGGCTTACCTTAAAATAGGGATTTTGGCTGCTTATTGCACTGAGTTTTTACTGATTGTAATTGATATCACAACAAGCTACTGGGTGCGAGATCGTATTTATACTGATATCAATAAATTACCTCATTATCAGACAGCAGTGGTGCTTGGCACGGCGAAATATTACACTACAGGTGCTCCCCAATCTCTATTATAAATATCAGTTGAAACCGCACGTGATTTGATTAAACAAGGCAAAAGTACAACAACTTTTAGTTAGTGGCGATAACAAAACGCCTTACTATAATGAACCACGGGTAATGGCGAATGATCTCCGAAGACAAGGCGTTCAAGCGGTGCAAATTCAACAAGATTTTCGCAGGTTATCGTACATTAGATTCCATTATTCGAGCTGATAAAGTATTTCGATTACCGCCATTTGTGGTGGTTAGTCAACAGTTTTCTATTGTGAACGAGCAGATGTTTATAGCGAAAACACAGAAATATTGATGCGGTTTGTTTTGTTTGCAATATCCAGAAGGACATTTTCAAAAGTGCGAAATAAGAGAGTTTTTGTAATGAGCGGGAATGGTGTAGGATTATTTATTGGACAGGCAGCCTGAAACCTTTAGAAAAAGAAAAGAAGTGAGGTAATAAATGAGATAGCTCCAATATTTAGACTCATCTCATTTTCTCAACGATTTAGGATTAGAACAATCCAGCGTGTACGCATCGCACAACATCATCAGCTTCACCATTTTTCACTCAGAGTGCAAATCGTTATTTGTGCTTGCACCATAGCTGATTGCCGGATAGTTAAAGCTTCTAATTGTGGAATAACTGTTTTGCCACGCCTGCTGGGTGTGTTATTGGCACCAATAATCGCGACTAAAGCTAGGTCGTTTTCACTGGAACGTGGCAGAGTTCTCTTAATTCGTCTAATAAATCTGAGAAAAGCATTTCTGCGCCTGGTTGAAGCTGAACCCGTTTTATCTCAGCGTTAATGCGATGCTTACTTCAGTGGTAATCACATCTACAGAAATGTTGTGTTTCAGCCAAATGGCGAATATATCGCCAAGAAACCCTTTAGCGTGAAGCACTAGGCTTTGAAAGCGTGAGGTTTGATTGCGGCGTAAAAGCAATTGCATCGGAAAGTTGGGCGTGGTTGTGATCACGCGTTACCCGGGCACCGCCCTGTTCTGGTGCTTTGCTTGAACCAACGAATACCGGATATTACTACGCACAGCAGGTAATAGGTTGCAGGATGAAGTACTTTTGCACCAAAGGTTGCCATTTCAGCCGCTTCGTTAAATGCCATTGTATCGATACGTTTTGCATCGAGTTCAACGCGTGATCTGTGGTAGATGCCCTGGTACATCAGTCCAGATTAACACATCATCTGCGTTTAACACCCTGCTAAAAAGTGCGGCTAGAGTAGTCTGAGCCACCACGACCTAATGTAGTAGTTTTTACCTCGGCATCACGACCGATAGCCTTGTGTAATCTGCTACTTTACCTTCTGCACAAGCGGTTTTAAAATCGCATCAGATTGTAATTTGGTCATCGTTTGCGCTGCTTTCACCATAGTGGCTGTTCGTCGCAACGATTTCACGCACATCGACCCAAACGGCAGGATAGTTACGTTCAGCACATAATTGGGTGAAGATTTTGGTAGACATTATCTCGCCGTGAGAGATCAGTTCATCCGCAAGGGCAGTTGAAGTGGCAAGGCTTGCAGATTCAGCGAGTGCTTCAATACGAGCTAATAATTCATCAATTTGAGCTGAAATTTCTGCTTGGTGTTGTAATTTTTCGATGATGTTGTATTGAATGGTACGAACGGCGGCAATGATTTCATCGCGACGTGCTTATCGCAACCGTTTGCGAGTTCAACTAAATAGTTGGTTACACCAGCAGATGCAGACAATACCACACATGCGAGTGTTTGGATCTTGGGATTACAATATTTGCACATAATGACATCGATTCAAAATTAGCGACACTTGTACCCACCAAATTTCGCCACAGAAAGTTTAGACATAATAAAAATTTCCTATTAAGGGATGTGATGTTGTGATTTTTAGTGATTCGAAAGGAAATTGAGTAGATTTGTGGGCGAGCCATTCCATCAGAGCACCCATTTTAAAATCGCTTTAAACGAGATTTAAATGACAGCTAGTAGGATTCAACCTGACCCAGCCGATGTTCGTTTCCAGTCTAGTGAATCACACCTCGGCAAGCACTCCCATCAATTAATCGTCAAAACGGCCCTCAGTTGCTTCAGAATTAATCTGCCTGAGTGTTGCACCTCTCTTTATCGATATTTACTTGACGCATTTATCTAGCCAGCATACGCTTATACTTATGTAAGCTTACAGCAGCAGTTTAGAGTAGCAATCATTTTATTAAATATAATCAATAATTTTTAAAGGCGGTGACTTGAAAGCCGACTCATTTTCAAAAGTCATGGGTGTCGCGCTAGAAAGGTCTTTTGCGCGGTTAGTGAACATTTTATTTTTGCCCGCTGACAAGAGGTTCATAATCCGTAAAACGCACCTCGTTGCTAAAGCACAACACCCCAAATGCGGAATAGCCTCAGTTGGTAGAGCAACGACCTGGGCCAAGGTCGTGGGCCGCGAGTTCGAGCCTCGCCTCGCCCATTTTCAACTGCGGCGTGTTAGCAAAGCGGTTGGTGCACCGGATTGCAAAATCCATGTAGATCGGTTCGACCTGTACACGCCTCCACCAACTCTTCTAAATGAAATCTCAAAGAACTCTAAAAGCACTAGCCAGTGGGGTCCAACGGCGTTTCTTGATAAAATTATGCTCTAAAGAACTCTAAAGAGAGCCTGAAGTTAAATCTAAAATTTGAGAGCAGGTGTTTGGAGGTGCTTGGAGATGGCAAACACTAAACCTTTAACCGCAACAGAAGTGAAAAACGCTCGCTCAGAAGATAGCCCGCTCTGTGAGCGGCGGTGGCTTTAATCTTGGAAATTTCGCCCGCTTCTGGGCGTTGGCGATTTGATCGCATCGTAAACCTTTTTCAGGTAAACGTACAGATATTCGTGGTTGGAACTTATCCAGCAGCATCGCTGGTTGAGGCTCGTGCTAAACGTGATGAATTTGCCAGGCGTTATTGGCTCAGAACATCGATCCGCGTGCGAGCATTTCTGAAAACGCCTTGAATTTGAAAAAGCAAGTGAAATATAAATACTTTTGGCAAGGTGGCGGAACGTTGGATGTAGATAATTTTAAAGCCAAACAGGTAGAAGATAACACGATAAGTCTCGGAAGATTGGCGGCGGCTAGAAAACCATATTTTTCCCAAATTACGCAGATGCTCCGGTCTCTTCATCAATTCTAGATTGCTCGTGGAGGTATTGGCAAACCTGTTGCGAAACGCGGACATTCCGCCAGTTATTGAGAAAACCGCGCGGCAGTGGTGGTGCTACGGATTGGCGCCGAGACTCAGGCTTGATCGAAATTCATAACCGCCATAAAGCAAGAAAAATCATTTCATATCGAAAGAAGTTTGTCGCGAACAATCCACTACTCGCACAGAGGAACTACCCCGTCTCAGAAGCGGATATGAAACAATGGTTAGAGGGTGCAAATTCAAGCGAAAAACGCATTATTTATTAGGCTGGAGCTTCAAAGACCGCGTGCGAGACTCGCGCAGAAGCGGTCAGTGCTGAATGGTGTGAGATTGATTGGGGGAAAATGCGACCCAGCATATTCCCGCAGAGAAAATCAAAGGGCGAATGAATAAGAAAATGCGCACAGCGCGGCGTGCCACCTTTGCGCAGGCTCTGGAAAACGCAAAATATGAGCGAAATTGGTGGTCGAACATTATTTTAATGGCAGTTACGCCAACCGCCAAAACCCAATGAGCAGTCGAAACGCAATCGTGTGTTAAATCGAAATGGCTATAAAGATATTCTCACCGCTCACGGCAATGCCGCCTCAATCGTGTAAGAACTTACTTAGCAAATGAATGAATCGAACACCGCCGCCAGCGCCAAACCACAACCTTCTCCCATCACCAACCCACTGGCTTGTAGTCTGCTTAAACCGTAAGATTTGGATTGGTCCAATCAAATAACGTCATCCAGTAACTTTTGTCGTGGCATTTTATTATTCAAATTACAAGGTTAGTTTGATACAGGCAGGGGAAAGTAAAGGTAATAACGTCAGAGCTGAGCGACTACTCTGGACTTAACGCCCATCTTCCGCAATACCCAGCGTAACCAGTTTGCCCCATATCTGATTTTTCAAGAACAAATAGCACTCAAGCATTCAAAATAATGTTGCTTCACTTTCATTTTCCATTTCTTCAACCCGCTTAATCTCCGGCAAAGGTCATCACCAAATTTCACCGGCTATAGAAATCAACGGTAAAGTTACCTTCAGGCATCATCCCACGAAATACGGTGGCGGATAACGTGGTAAATATCGCCTGCTGCGTTCGAACCGCATTTCTGAGGCTCAAGTAGGTCTGACAAAGCGTTTCGAAAGTTGTTCTACCATCCAGAAGCAAACCTTTCTGAATTTCGAAGTAAGGCTCGCGCAACCAATGCCCAGCGGAAGGTTCAGCAATGCGCGTACCCGGTAATGATTTGCCGTTGCGATATTTTATTGCAACAGCTTCTGAGGATTGTACATAGATATATATATTATAAAATGCATACGTGAATGTGAGAACACAAACACATTTCAGCCGAGACATACACCAAGACATAGACTACGCAGGATTAGTAATTTTACAAATAAAGCTAGCCGAGTTTGTGGTCGCCTTGATTGCAGTCCCAAGCAGTGGTTAAGGCCCAAGCATCTCTAATGATTTGCTTTACAGGTATTTATGTTTCTGTTCCACTAAAATGAGCGTACCCAAAGTTATCTAGCACCTGCATATCTACCAAATCCTTTACCATGGAATTGACTAAATTGTGACTTAGTCGGCCATATTTTTAACCAACTAACTGTTATCTCCGCCTTTATTAAATGCGGTGGATCAAATATCACAAGCTTAAAGGTATTATCTGGGTAGCTCATCTGAGGCAAAATCAAGCAACGACCCAGGTTCAATAGATAATGAGCGAATTTATTACCATCTTTAAAGAAACATTCTTCGGCGAATATCTGCAAAAGTACATTCGGGTTATTTTATCAAACTGAAACATACGGCCACCAAGCATCAAGTATTGGCGGAACGGTCTTCTGTAAGGATCAACTTTAAGGATTCTGGAGGGAAGGTGGGTGATATTCCCACCGCTGAATAGAAACGCTCTTCCAATCATAACCATGAAATGCAGAAGGGCCTAAAAGACTCTCTGCCTATAGAGCAAAACTGAGGATCGCTGAAATTTATTACTTCAGGCAATCAGTTCCGAAGACGAATCCAGTTACTCATCGAGCCTCCTCTTCATTGTATCTAACCACGCTTGAGCATCTTCGGCGGAAGCAAAACCTGCACTTACAGCAAGTTTTCAAAACTATTATTGAAATTCTTCACTTACTATTGAATTTAACCACCAATATAAAAATATTGTCTTCCACTTTCGGCTTAAATATTGGCAAAGCATTGTATTGTTGTTGGTCTCTTAAGATGATGTCTGAATCTCTATTAATATAACCTCTCCAATGATTGAATTATTAGCCGTCCAAGGAATATTCATGTCATAATCTAAAACGATTAGAAGCTACGGATATACTTTATTATATAAGGAGTAATGGATTTCAACAAACCTAATTTACGTAAATCTGTTTGAATAAATGCTTTATTACCATTTCTTAACTGCACTGGCTTGTCTTCAAAGTGTTTCTAACCAAATGGTTTCATTTTTTCCCTTGATTTGTCTTTCACTTTCATCTTCCAGGACCGTTAAACCAATCGCAAGATCTATATGTTGTTTTGAGTGGATTGTGACGGGTAATCCGCTCATCTCTCTTTTTATCATTCGCTTGAAACTGATGATTTCTCGTAACAAGCGGTCGTTTTCGTGGTGTAATTTGGCAAGGTTGCTCTTTGAGATGCACGATCACACACGTGCCTGTTTGGCGTATTTATTGATGTAGTGAAGTGCTTTACGTAGGCAAAAGGGTTATAACACGGTATTTTCCATAAATTGATGGCCGGTGAAGTCGGCTTTCTTGAATAAACTTTATGAAGTGGAGCGAATTCGTCTGGCTTTTCAACATTGCTTTGCAAAGGCGTTTTTGATATGGTCGAAACTGTTTTTGGCTGATGCCTTGAGGGCGCGTTTTCGGTCTTTCATTTGATATCATAAAACGAGGTTAAGCCGTAAGATCGGCAGCAGGGAAGGATTTATCGGTTTGTTAGTACGGCAAGATGTTTTTGCGTTTTTTCGCAGCCTTTTTGGGTGCGATTTAATTCATGTATGGAAAACAACCAGTGGTTTTGTAATATCGATGATGTCGTAGAGTTGTTGCATCTATGAAATCGTCTTCTGGGTGAGGCAATGTAGTAAGGTGATAGGATGTCTAGAATGATTTATCCACTGCTTCGCTTCTAAGTAGTAATCCAGTTTGGTCGAGATGTTCAAAGCGACATTTGTCTTTGAATCACAGTTGTGTGTGATGTCCTATTCGCCATTGATGCAAAGCACACCATAAGTGATACCTTTTTTGCGGGATTTAAGGGTCGGAATAACGTTCGTGTGAATTTGTATCTTTATGATATTGCGTTTAATACGTTCATAGGAGTATTCAGCCAGTCTTAAATATTGAGTGAAAACGAACTTCTAACCCGCATCGTTTTGCTTGTGGATTTCGCTTGTGTGTAGGCGTTCGTTTGCGTGGTTTTGCGGATTTTGCCATTTTCATTTCCTTTAGTACAAAAAGCCACAGTAAAACGATGTTCAAAGTTGGCGTAATCACCGTGCGGCGTTGTGTGCAGGTACATAGCTTTCTCCAAGAAGGCGAGATTTTGCGACTTCAATGAGTAGTCGATATTCTCGTTTTGATTCGTTCATCGTGAACTTTTGCTGATTTCGCTAAAACTCATCGACCGTTCCATTAAAACAACCACGGTAGCAGTGCGTAATGAATCATCTTTGGTTTCATAAACGGTAAGCGTGCGCGCCCGTTCCAACATTTGAGACCAAACAGATCTTTCTTACACCCGAGCATTGTCAGACACCAGGCATCACCATACGCGAGCATTGCCATACACCCGAGCATTGTCAGACACCAGGCATTACCATACACTGGGCATTGCCATACACCCGAGCATCACCAGACACCCGAGCATCTGTCAGACACCTGAGCATTACCGCACACCCTGAGCATTGCCAGACACCCCAAGCATTGCCACTATGGAGCTAGATTATCTTCTTTTTCGATATAGCCACCGAGACAGCCAGCTACAACCATACGCAAAACTAATCGCGCTTTAATGCGGTAGAGTGTTTTTCCGTTTAGTGCGGTAATGGTATCGTTTTGAGCAACGTATTTTTTCTGTGTATTTTGGTTTCCTTTAGACAAAAAAAAGTTCGTGAGGCTCTTTTCGTTAATTATTGTTATTTTAACGCATTCGAATGTCGCATTTAAGGCATTATCGAGTCCGTTGAAATATCAGCAACTATTTAGCTTGGTGTTCATATTTCCTTTTGCTTGCACTGCATTTAAGATAAGAGGGTTGCTGCTCTACGCAAAGCATCTTTTCAACCCTTCTTGCTCTTTTGTTCTCGCTGATCGCCATTGCCAAGATCAAAATGATGAACGAAGGCGTTTCTTCAGCGTTGCTCATCGCCGTCGAGTTCGCATTTTCATTGGCAAAGCCAGCCGAGTAAGTTGCTGGCGTTTGTTGTTGAAATGTACGATCCGCAGATTAACCAATACCAGATTAAAACGATCGTTGGCGCTGTCACACCAGCGACCAGGCGCGCCTGAACGTCATTTTTCGCCGGCGGCCAGCGCACAGATTGCCCGATTGTCTGCAACGGCCCAGCCAAAAACCGTACGCAGAACCCGGCTGAAACGCTGTCGCCACCAGCAGCATATTTGAAGTCACGTCAGAACACCAGTTTCGCCACCATAGTTTGCCAGCGCAGAGTTCGACGCCAGCTGTACCAGCTTTTAGAACGGAAGGTTTGAAACAGTTTTGGCAGTTGACTGGCAGTGCTCAGTTCGCCCAGTCATCCGATATGCATCCGGCCTGCACCACCGCCGCCGTCAGCTGCCGCGCAGCGATCGCACCAGCAGCGTTAACGACGCGGCGCGAAACCATCGCCAACCGCCAATGCGCGACAAACCCGCACGAAACACGTTTGAATCCAAACGCGGTTGCTGCAAGTGTAATACCGATCGCAACAGCGTTAACGACCGTCCAGTTTAGTCAAACCACCAACAACCGAACAACAGAACCCAGCGTTAAAATGAAGAATCGCGCACCGCGAGTAGGCCCTGAAGGTCACGGTCAGTGCGTAGAATGGCGTTTCATTTGTCATATGGGCGGTCTTATTATTGATTAACAATGAAGATCGGCCGAGCGCCAGAGCCAGAGAATTTATCTTAAATCCGAAGAACAGACTGAGCGCACGTCAGACCACCATTATTTGAACTGAATACGGAGTTTCAAAGGAGATGCCCGCGAAGAACGTTTGCCGTTTTAAGATTTTCAGATACGGTTAATGAATAAACGTTTAAAATGATTGCGGCAGTTCGAGAATGGGCCCATTCGTTAATGAAACGCGAATGTCAGCGCTGAGCGACTGGCAGCCACGGAGCAGCCACCAGTCAATGGCATCCAGCCCAGATCAGCAACGCGCCATAACAGTACCAGCGATGAAACTGACAGTATCTGGCATATTGAATAATGATCTGTTTTAACCAGCGAACCATTAACCACCACCAGATTACGATCAAC
>BNJV01000434.1_pt1 | contig 130637 bp, 170 predicted proteins | sample 8540591 | NCBI WGS metagenome assembly BNJV01 (sample SAMD00202457, study PRJDB9452) | human saliva metagenome | host: Homo sapiens | reverse complement strand
TATTCTAAGCGTTTAGCCATTTTCTAACCAATCTGCTTTTAAATTCACGACGCATATTGTTGATTGCATCAATAATATCATGGTGAACTAATTTTTCATTTTGAATACCCACACAGTAGCCACCTTTACCTTGTAGCAATATATCTACCGCATATACGCCCATACGTGAAGCTAAAAATACGGTCGAAGGCACAAGGGTGAACCACCACGTTGAATATGGCTCTAATACGGTTGCACGGGTTTCATGACCTACGCGAGCTTCAATCTCACGAGCAAGAGAATGTACGTCTGTGATTAATTCAGTAATCGCAATAATGGCATGGCGTTTTCCACGAATAATACTGCGTTCAATTTGACGAATTAATTCTTCACGATTAAATTCCACTTCTGATGCCACAATATACTCACAACCACCAGCAATACCTGCTGAAATGGTTAAGTCACTACAGTGACGCCCCATGATTTCCACGATAGAAATACGTTGGTGAGAACTTGAAGTGTCACGTAAACGGTCAATGGCATCCACTGCTGTTTGTAGCGCAGTTTCATAACCGATTGTGTAATCTGTTCCAGCCACATCGTTATCAATTGTGCCAGGGATACCTACGCAAGGGAAACCATGTTCTTCAGTAAGCAATTTAGCCCCCATGTAAGAACCGTCACCACCAATAACAACTAAGGCATCAATACCATGTGAACGTAAAATTTCTGCACATTTCTCACGTACGGCAGGATCCTTAAATTCAGGGAAACGAGCAGAACCTAAGAATGTACCACCACGGTTAATAATATCGGATACATTATAACGGTTTAACTGTTTGATTTTATTGTTATATAAGCCTTGATAACCGTCATAAATCCCAAATACTTCAAGCCCTTCTGCAAGAGCTGCACGAACAACGCCACGGATGGCAGCATTCATACCTGGTGCATCACCACCACTGGTTAATACAGCAATTTTTTTAATCATATTTACCTACTTTGAACTCTAAGAATAATTGGCGTCAAGATTACACCATCCATTATTTCTGCTCTAGAAAAATTTTTAAAATTTACGTGGAATTTGATCTAGTATAAGTTTTAGTGATGGAAATAACTTTCACATTTCCAAGAAAGATCCGCTTTTTGTAATGTCTTGCTTTCTTTCGCCACCAAATACTTTTTGTAAGTTTTTTTCACAATTTTTACTTTGTTTAAACGCTGAAATTTCTTACCTTGTTCCACTTTTTGGGAATATTGATATTGCACAAAACCACAACGTGGCACATTTTTACCCTTAGCAATATCCACTTGCCAAGATGGATTTTTGTTCTGTCGGAGCATAAATGACATAACCATTTAACTCAGTAGCGGGCTTTTTCGGATTCGTTGAATTCGCAAGAATTTTTGAAATCTGTCACGCCTAAATTACGGTACACCTTCTCACGCAATGCCACACGTTGCTTAATAGAACGGGATAAATCACGATCAAGCAACACTTCAATTTGAGATTGCCAATTTTCTAAGGTATCTGGCTCTGCAAGATAAACATAACGCGCAATCGTATCCAAATCTTGGCTTGCAGTAAGTTTATAAGTTTTGCCGTTGTACTCAATTTTTTCAGGAGTTTGAAGCTGACTCACTTTTGCCGCACAACCTGAGAGTAAAAGTGCGGTTAATATAACCAGGATTTTATTCATTGATATCTCGCTTAAATACAAATTCTTTTTCATTAGAGGATGTCGCATCAAACCAATAACCACCAAGGTCAAACTCTTTCAGTTGTTCAACACATTCCAAACGATTTTGAATGATAAAACGACACATTAAACCACGGGCTTTTTTCGCATAAAAGCTGACCACTTTGTATTTACCATTCTTATTATCTAAGAAAACAGGCTTCACAATCTGTGCATCTAATTGGCTTTCTTTCACTGATTTATAGTATTCATCTGAAGCTAAATTGATCAACAGACGATCGCCTTGCTCATCAAGCGCTTGTTGCACGGATTGCGTGATGATATTTCCCCAAAAAGCATAAAGATCTTTACCTTTGGAATTCACTAGCTTTGTGCCCATTTCCAAACGGTAAGGTTGCATTAAATCAAGGGGCTTAAGTAAACCATATAAACCGGAAAGCATACGTAAATGGCGTTGTGCGAATTGCACATCTTCATCAGATAAGCTATCCGCATCCAAACCGGTGTAAACATCACCTTTGAATGCCCAAATAGCTGCACGTGAATTTTTTTCGTTGTGAGATTTTGTCCATTCAGCAAAGCGAGCGGCATTTAAGCCCGCAAGTTTATCGCTGATAGACATTAAGGAAGAAAGATCTTGGGGAGATAATTGACGACAGATTTCAATCAGTTGCTCACTATAATCCGTCAAGTGCGGTTGAGAAACAGGCAGATTTCTGACCGCACTTTCAAAATCTAAGGTTTTTGCCGGGGAAATAATGGCTAACATAGGTTCTCCTTTCTAAAACTGAACCGTATCTTAGCACAGGATAGCCTCCTTACTCTACCCCGTTTACGCTATCCGCTTATAGAGTCCATTCTCATTGACGATTAAATCTTGTAACTCCAAATCTAACAACTGCACTAAAAGCAAATCCACCGGCAAATTCAATGCAACCGATAAATCATCAAGGCTTATCGGCGTATAACTGATATGCTGATAAAGTTCAGGATGACTCGGCTCCACCGTAGGTATTTTTGGCTGTTAGTGGTTGAGCTATCGACTATTAATTTGCGTATTATGTACTGGCGGCTGAAAAAGTAATACTATGATTGAGGCTATCTAAAATATCTTTGACATTTTCCACCAACATCGCCCCTTGCTTAATCAGTTTATGGCAGCCTTGACTGTATTCACTTTGAATATTCCCTGGTAAGGCAAAAATATCGCGATTTTGTTCTAAAGCATAACGCGCTGTAATCAATGAACCGCTTTTCTCTGTGGCTTCAATGACTAATGTTCCTAATGAAAGCCCGCTAATAATGCGATTACGACGAGGAAAATTTTCAGCAATCGGTGCTTGCGTAGGGATAAATTCAGAAACTAATGCCCCGTTATTTTCGATAATTTGCTCGGCTAATCGGCGATGTTTAGCGGGGTAAATGTGATCTAATCCGCTACCCAATACGGCAATGGTCTGCCCTTGAATATCCACCACCGCCTGATGGCTAAATCCATCGATACCTACAGCCAACCCACTCGTCACCGTTAATCCTGCGAGAGAAAGCTCTGTCGCAAAATATTTTGCCCAATATTCCCCATAAGCGGAACAATAACGGCTTCCAACCATGGCGATTTGCTGAGCAGAAAGTGAGGTCAAATTGCCTTTCACAAATAACAAGGGCGGAAAACCACTAATTTGTTTGAGTAAAAAAGGATACTCATCTGAAAAACAGTGGATTAAATGATGGCCTTCTTTTTCTGCCCAGTTCAAAGCGGGTTCAATAAATTTCATTTCTGGCTGAAACCAACGACGAATCTGCAACGCATCCCAGCCCATTTGTTGAAATGCCACTTCATCATAATTTAACAAGTCTTCTATATTCACATGGGCCAAAATTTGTTGAATCCGCACACTGCCCAATTTGGGCACTTGAGCTAATCGCAACAAAAATCGACGTAAAATCGCTCATAATTCTCTCCTTTAAAAAGAAAATTATGGCGAGATTTGTCACAAAAAATGAAAAGTTTGTCTTAATTCTGCGATTCAGATCGCAAAAAGAGAAAAATTTTAGAAAAAATCGGCATACCAGAAACAAGGAATAAAACAGGACAAAAACAGCTTCTTAAAAGCTATTTTTAGAGATTAATTCTGAACAATGATTTATATTTAGAGAAATACACTTTTAAGGTTATGTAGAGATATTCATTTTAGATATAAATCACTGATAAATGATTTGACAGCAACATTTTTTTATCCGTAATATGGTCAGCGTTTTACAGAATTTTTTACAGGATTATCTTTTTATGTACCAAGCTGTTTCTTTATCTCTCAACCTCCTGCTCTCACATTCTTTGTGCGGCTAAGTTGTGGATAAAAAACACCTTTATGTAAAAAATCTATTATCAACCCGCACTTTTAAGATTGCGGGTTTTTTTCGTTTTAAAAATCACGGTAAAATGACCGCACTTTGAGTGATAAAAAGAAGGAAAACATTATGACAGATCGCGTTATTATTTTTGATACCACCTTGCGTGATGGCGAACAAGCGTTAAAAGCAAGCTTAACCGTTAAAGAGAAATTACAGATTGCTTTAGCACTTGAACGTCTCGGCGTGGATGTGATGGAAGTCGGTTTCCCGGTTTCTTCTCAAGGTGATTTTGAATCTGTTCAAACCATTGCACGCCATATCAAAAATAGTCGTGTTGCGGCACTTTCCCGTGCAGTAATTAAAGATATTGATGCTGCAGCTGAAGCCTTAAAAGTGGCAGAAGCGTTTCGTATCCATACATTTATTGCAGTTTCAGCATTACACGTTGAAGCCAAATTAAAACGTACCTTTGACGATGTGGTTGAAATGGCGGTGGCAGCAGTAAAACATGCACGTAATTATACTGACGATGTAGAATTTTCTTGCGAAGATGCGGGCCGTACCGGTATCGACAATATTTGTCGTATTGTTGAAGCCGCAATCAATGCGGGTGCAACAACTGTAAATATTCCTGACACTGTTGGTTTCTGCTTACCTAACCAATTCGGCAATATTATTGCTGAAGTACGTAACCGCGTACCAAATATCGATAAAGCGGTGATTTCCGTACATTGCCACAATGACTTGGGTATGGCAACGGCTAACTCCTTAACCGCTGTACAAAATGGTGCACGTCAAATTGAATGTACTATCAACGGCATTGGTGAACGCGCAGGCAACACCTCTCTTGAAGAAGTGGTAATGGCAATGAAAGTTCGTCAAGAATTTATGGGTGTGGATACACGTATCAATACACAAGAAATTCACCGTGTCAGCCAAATGGTGAGCCAACTTTGTAATATGCCAATCCAACCGAATAAAGCGATTGTAGGTTCAAATGCTTTCGCACATTCATCCGGTATTCACCAAGATGGTATGTTAAAAACCAAAAATACCTATGAAATTATGTCTCCAGAAACAATTGGCTTGAAGAAAGAGAAATTAAACTTAACCGCCCGTTCTGGTCGCGCAGCAGTAAAAGGCCACATGACAGATATGGGCTATACCGAACAAGATTACGATTTGGATAAATTGTACGATTCCTTCTTAAAATTGGCAGACAAAAAAGGCCAAGTATTCGATTATGACTTAGAAGCTTTAGCCTTTATTGATATGCAACAAGGTGATGAAGATCGTTTAGTGTTAGATAAACTTTCTGCACACTCAACTAAAGAATATCCAGCGACTGCATTTGTTCAAGTGGAATTGGATGGCAAAAAATTAAGTACCTCTTCTATCGGTGGTAATGGTCCAGTTGATGCGGTTTACAATGCTATCTTGAATTTAACCGGCTTAGATATCAAAATGTCCCACTATAACTTAACTGCAAAAGGCGAAGGTGCTGAAGCGTTAGGTCAGGTAGATATCGTGGTTGAACACGAAGGCCGAAAATTCCATGGCGTTGGTTTAGCGACAGACATCGTTGAATCTTCCGCACTTGCTTTAGTTCATGCAATTAATGCCATTTATCGTGCACATAAAGTCGCCGATATTAAAAGCCACAAACATCATTAATCTATCTAATCTCCCCTTTACTTAAAGGGGAGAAAATGTGAAAAAAATTAACCGCACTTTGGTGTGACTGAAATAGGAAAAACAATATGCAATCATACAACATCGCTGTTCTACCGGGAGACGGTATTGGTCCAGAAGTGATGGCTGAAGCCATTAAAGTATTAAACAAAGTCCAAGAAAAATTCGGTTTCAAACTTAACTTTAACGAATTTTATGTAGGTGGTGCCGCAATTGATCATTGTGGTTGCCCATTACCAGCTGAAACCTTAAAAGGCTGTGATGATGCTGATGCGATTTTGTTTGGCTCTGTAGGTGGCCCAAAATGGACAAATTTACCACCGGATCAACAACCTGAACGCGGTGCATTATTACCATTGCGTAAACATTTCAAATTATTCTGTAATCTTCGTCCTGCTACCCTTTATAAAGGACTCGAAAAATTCTGTCCATTACGTGCAGATATTGCGGCAAAAGGATTTGATATGGTGGTTGTACGTGAATTAACGGGAGGGATTTATTTCGGTCAGCCTAAAGGCCGTGAAGGCGAAGGTGCACAAACTAAAGCATTCGATACGGAAGTTTATTACAAATATGAAATCGAACGCATTGCGCGTGCGGCTTTTGATGCGGCAATGAAACGTCGTAAACACGTGACTTCTGTGGATAAAGCTAACGTACTACAAGCATCAATCTTATGGCGTGAAACTGTGACAGAAGTGGCGAAAGATTACCCTGAAGTCACCTTAGATCACATTTATATCGACAACGCGACCATGCAATTAATCAAAGCGCCTGAGTCTTTCGATGTGCTTCTCTGCTCTAACATTTTTGGTGATATTATTTCTGATGAAGCGGCGATGATCACAGGTTCTATGGGGATGCTACCATCTGCTAGCTTAAACGAAGAAGGTTTTGGTTTATATGAACCGGCTGGCGGTTCTGCACCGGATATCGCTGGCAAAGGCATTGCCAACCCAATCGCACAAATTCTTTCTGCGGCAATGATGTTGCGTTATAGCTTCAACTTAAATGATGCGGCTGATGCGATTGAAAATGCCGTACAAAAAGTCTTAGCAAATGGTCACCGTACCGGTGATTTAGCCGATGACTCTGCACCGGTTTCAACTGCGGAAATGGGTACATTGATTGCTGAAGCGATCTAATAAAAACAATTAAAGTGCGGTTTAAAAACACCCTAAAATTTGACCGCACTTTGCTACTCTAACGAATTGAGAAAAAAATTATGGCAAAAACTCTTTACGAAAAAATTATTCGATGCCCATGTGGTATACGAAGCTGAAGGCGAAACGCCGATTTTGTATATTAACCGTCATTTAATCCATGAAGTGACCAGCCCACAAGCCTTTGATGGTTTACGTGTGGCAGGCCGCCAAGTACGTCAAGTCAGTAAAACTTTCGGTACCATGGATCACAGTATTTCTACCCAAGTACGTGATGTGAACAAACTTGAAGGCCAAGCGAAAAATTCAAGTATTGGAGCTCGCAAAAAAACACAAAAAGCGACCGGTATTCAATTGTTCGATATGACCACAAAAGAACAAGGCATCGTGCATGTGATGGGACCTGAACAAGGTTTAACCTTACCAGGCATGACTATCGTTTGTGGTGACTCTCATACTGCCACCCACGGTGCATTCGGAGCCTTAGCATTTGGTATCGGTACATCCGAAGTCGAACACGTATTAGCCACCCAAACCTTAAAACAAGCTCGTGCGAAAAATATGAAAATTGAAGTGCGTGGCAAAAGTGGCGCCAGGCATTACCGCAAAAGACATTATTCTTGCCATTATCGGTAAAACTACCATGGCAGGCGGTACAGGCCATGTGGTGGAATTCTGTGGTGAAGCTATTCGTGACCTTTCTATGGAAGGCCGTATGACTGTATGTAATATGGCGATTGAAATGGGCGCGAAAGCTGGCTTAATCGCACCAGATGAAACGACTTTCGAATACTTAAAAGGTCGTCCACATGCACCAAAAGGTAAAGATTGGGATGATGCCGTTGCTTATTGGAAAACCTTAAAATCCGATGATGATGCGAAATTTGACACGGTCATCACGTTAGAAGCCAAAGACATTGCACCACAGGTAACTTGGGGTACAAATCCTGGCCAAGTAATTGGTATCGATCAGCCAGTACCTAATCCAGCAGAAATGACCGATCCAGTGACTCGCGCCTCAGCTGAAAAAGCCTTAAATTATATTGGCTTAGACGCTAACGCTGATTTAAAAGATATCCCTGTAGATCAAGTCTTTATCGGTTCTTGCACCAATGCTCGTATCGAAGATCTACGTGCCGCAGCAGCTGTTATGAAGGGACGCAAAAAAGCCGACAATGTAAAACGTATCTTAGTGGTACCAGGTTCTGGTTTAGTGAAAGAACAAGCGGAAAAAAGAAGGTTTGGATAAAAATCTTTATCGAAGCGGGCGCTGAATGGCGTAATCCGGGCTGTTCAATGTGTTTAGGCATGAATGACGACCGCTTGGGCGAATGGGAACGCTGCGCTTCCACTTCAAACCGTAACTTTGAAGGTCGCCAAGGCCGTAATGGTCGCACTCACTTGGTGAGTCCAGCCATGGCAGCCGCAGCGGGAATGTTCGGTAAATTCGTTGATATTCGTGACGTAACATTAAACTAAGGAGCAGAAAATGGCAGGATTTAAACAACTTTCAGGCTTAGTAGTGCCATTGGATGCGGCAAACGTGGACACGGATGCGATTATTCCAAAACAATTTTTACAAGCCATTACCCGCGTAGGTTTCGGTAAACATTTATTCCATGAATGGCGTTATTTGGATGTAGAAGGCACTAAGCCAAACCCAGATTTCGTATTGAATTATCCACAATATCAAGGTGCGACCATTTTATTAGCGCGTAAAAACCTTGGCTGTGGTTCTTCTCGTGAACATGCACCTTGGGCATTAGCCGATTACGGTTTCAAAGTAATGATCGCACCAAGTTTTGCGGATATTTTCTATAATAACAGTTTAAACAACCACATGTTACCGATTCGTTTAAGCGAAGAGGAAGTGGAAGAGATCTTCCAATGGGTGTGGGCAAATGAAGGCAAACAAATCCATGTAGATTTAGAAGCGATGACGGTCACTGTAGGTGACAAAGTCTATCACTTTGAACTGGATGAATTCCGCCGTCATTGTTTGTTAAACGGCTTGGATAACATCGGTTTGACGTTACAACACGAAGATGCCATCAGTGAATACGAAAAAAATATTCCGGCATTTTTACGTTAATCTGTTTTTTTACTCGGACAGCAAATATTGCTAACCATTCGGCGGACAATTTGTCCGCCTTTCTTTTTGAAAACATTCTATTTTTAACGCACTTTTATCCCCTTTTTATTTGACACTCTGTGTGCTTATACCTATCATTCTCTTCAATATTGATTGATTTTAAAAAGAGCTGTCTATGTCACATAATCAAACCGAATTACTGAAAAAATCCCTCGCTGAACGCATCCTTATTTTAGATGGTGCGATGGGGACGATGATCCAAAAATACAAACTCACCGAGGCTGATTTTAGAGGCGAGCGTTTTAAAGAAAGTGCGGTTGATTTACGTGGCAATAATGACTTGCTCACCTTAACCCAACCCCTGTTAATTTCTGCCATTCATGAGAAATACTTACAGGCTGGTGCGGATATGATTGAAACCAATACCTTTAGCTCTACCACCATTGCACAAGCGGATTATAATTTACAGTCTATTGCATACGAACTGAATTTTGCAGGCGCGAAACTGGCACGTTTGGCGGCAGATAAATACAGCACACCGGAAAAACCAAGATTCGTCGCGGGAATTCTCGGCCCAACTAACCGCACTGCGTCCATTTCTCCGAATGTAAACGATCCGGGCTTCCGTAACGTCACCTTTATGGAATTGGTGGATGCCTATTCAGAAGCCACGCGCGGCTTAATCAAAGGCGGTGCCGATTTAATTATGATCGAAACCATCTTCGACACGCTAAATGCCAAAGCGGCAATTTTCGCCATCGAAACCGTGTTTGAAGAATTAGGTGTGGAATTGCCGATTATGATTTCCGGCACCATTACCGATGCTTCCGGCCGTACGCTTTCTGGGCAAACCACCGAAGCATTCTACAACTCGCTTCGTCACGCTAAACCACTGACTTTCGGTTTGAACTGTGCACTTGGTCCAAAAGAATTACGTCAATATGTTGAACAACTGTCTAAAATTAGCGAAACCTATGTTTCCGTTCACCCAAATGCGGGCTTACCAAATGCTTTTGGTGGCTATGATTTGGGTGCAGAAGAGATAGCGGCACATCTGAAAGAATGGGCTGAAAGTGGCTTCGTAAATATTGTCGGTGGTTGTTGTGGTACAACGCCAGAACATATCAAAGCCTTTGCGGATGCAATGCAAGGTATTGCGCCGCGTAAATTGCCTGAAATTAAAACTGCGATGCGTTTATCAGGCTTAGAACCACTCAATATTGATGATGAAAGCCTGTTCGTGAACGTGGGCGAACGTAATAACGTGACAGGTTCGGCGAAATTCAAACGTTTAATTAAAGAAGACAAATTTGCCGAAGCCATTGAAATTGCCATCGACCAAGTGGAAAATGGCGCGCAAGTGATCGACGTGAACATGGACGAAGCCTTACTCGACGGCAAAAAATGCATGACCCGTTTCCTCAACATTATGGCGACCGAACCCGATGCGGCAAAAGTGCCAGTGATGATCGACTCATCTAAATGGGAAGTGATTGAGGCAGGTTTACAGTCCGTGCAAGGTAAACCGATTGTGAACTCCATCTCGTTGAAAGAGGGTGAAGAAACCTTTATCGACCACGCTAAATTGGTGCGTAAATACGGTGCGGCTGTGGTGGTCATGGCGTTTGACGAAGTTGGGCAAGCCGATACTGAGGATCGCAAAGTCGAAATTTGTAGCCGTGCTTATGACATTTTGGTGAATCAAGTCGGCTTTCCGCCAGAAGACATCATTTTTGACCCGAATATTTTTGCGATTGGTACGGGGATTGAAGAACACAACAACTACGGTGTGGATTTCATCAATGCTACCGGTCGCATTAAACGTGCCCTACCACACGCGAAAATCTCGGGTGGGGTATCTAATGTATCCTTCTCTTTCCGTGGTAACAATGTGATGCGTGAAGCCATTCACGCAGTATTCCTCTATCATGCTATCAAACAAGGCATGGATATGGGGATTGTGAATGCGGGACAGCTCGCAATTTATGACGATCTCGATCCTGAATTGCGTGAAATCGTGGAAGATGCGGTATTAAATCGCAGTCCTGATGCCACAGAGAAACTGCTCGATATTGCGGAAAAAAATATCGTAACCAAAGCAACGATGAAAGTGCGGTGGATTCTGTCGCCGAATGGCGCACGTGGCCGGTGGAAGAACGTTTAAAACATGCTCTCGTAAAAGGTATTACTGCGCACATCATCGAAGACACCGAAGAGGCACGTCAAAAATTGCCAACGCCGTTAGAGGTAATTGAAGGTCCTCTCATGGCAGGCATGGACGTAGTGGGCGATCTGTTCGGCGACGGTAAAATGTTCCTCCCGCAAGTGGTGAAATCCGCACGCGTAATGAAGCAATCCGTGGCGTATTTAGAGCCGTTTATCAATGCCACCAAACAAAAAGGCTCCAGCAACGGCAAAGTGGTGATCGCCACCGTGAAAGGTGACGTGCACGACATTGGCAAAAACATCGTGAGCGTCGTGTTTGCAATGTAATAACTTTGAAGTGATTGACTTAGGTGTGATGGTACCGGCGGACAAAATCATTCAAACCGCTATTGATGAAAAAAAGCGGATCTTATTGGCTTGAGCGGTTTGATTACGCCATCTTTAGACGAAATGGAATACTTCCTCGGCGAAATGACCCGTTTGGGCTTGAACTTGCCTGTTTTAATCGGCGGTGCAACGACCTCCAAAGAACATACCGCCATTAAACTGTATCCAAAATATAAAACAACACGGCGTGTTCTATACTTCAAAACGCCTCCCGTGCGGTAACGGTGTGTGCCACGTTGATGAACCCGGAAGGCCGTGCGGCATTGTGGGGAACAATTCAAGAAGGATTACGAAAAAAATCCAACAATCTTTTGCTAACCGCAAACCACTGCGTAAACAGCTCAGCATTGAAGAAGCGCGCGCCAACCGTTTCGACGGCTTTAGAGGCGAATGGGCGGATTATGTGCCACCAACGCCAAAACAAACGGGCATTGTGGAATTTAAAAACGTGCCGATTGCCGAGCTACGCAAATTTATCGACTGGTCGCCATTCTTCCGTGTATGGGGGCTTGATGGGCGGCTATCCGGATGCCTTTGATCATCCGGAAAGTGGCGAAGAAAGCCCGCCGCGTGTGGAATGATGCGCAAGCAATGTTAGATGCGTTTGAACAAAACCACAAACTTAACCCAAGCGGCATATTGGGCATTTTCCCTGCAGAACGTGTGGGCGATGATGTGGTGCTATTCTCCGATGAAGACCGCACTCAACCCATCGGCACGGCTTACGGCTTACGCCAACAAACGGAACGTGGCAAAAACAGCAAAAGCCAATTTAACTTTGCCTTGAGCGACTTTATCGCCGATCGAGAAAGTGGCAAAAAAGACTGGATGGGCATGTTCGCCGTGTGTGCCGGTACCGAAGAAATGGATTTAGTGGAAGGCTACAAAGCTGCAGGCGATGACTACAACGCCATCTTGCTACAAGCTGTGGGTGACCGCTTAGCGGAAGCCATGGCGGAATACTTGCACTTTGAGCTACGCACCCGTATTTGGGGCTACACGCAAGAAGAATTCGACAACCAAGGGTTAATCAATGAAAACTATGTGGGCATCCGCCCTGCACCGGGCTATCCAAGCTGCCCTGAACATACCGAAAAAGCCTTGATTTGGGATTTATTAGAAGTGGAACAACGCATCGGCATGAAACTCACTGAAAGCTATGCCATGTGGCCTGCCGCTTCTGTCTGCGGTTGGTACTTCACCCACCCTGCAAGTAACTATTTCACCTTAGGTCGCATTGATGAAGACCAAGCTCAAGATTATGCCAAACGTAAAGGTTGGGATGAGAGAGAGATGATGAAATGGTTGGGTGTGGCGATGAAGTAAAACTATCACTGGTATGGCGGGGAAAATCCCCCGCATACACCATTTTCTAAAATATTTGTAATGCCTTATATAATCCTCTGTGAATAATAATATTTTCTTTGAAATTAAATCTTGCTGAATCTTTCTCATATTTAAATATTGATTGGTGTCTTATAGATGGTACATTTCCTATAACACTAAAAATCAAACAATATCTTCAATACCTCTTCTGCACTTCTTTCTTGAATGACCTTATCATCAAATGTTTGATTATATCTTTCAACAAACTCTTTTTGGATTAAAGGTCTGTTTTTCTGATTAAGGAAAGAATTGCAAATATATCTTCATAATCAGGTAATACTGCATAAATTTCATCAATTATTTCATTTTTCATATATTCAGAAAATTCATTATCTGCATCTTTAACCAACTTAGGAGTAATTAATAAACCGCCAACACTCAAAGCTAATTGAGAACATGTCTGAAAAATATTTTATAAAGTCTCGTGGTCTATTTTTGAGTACTTCTTAAGATATAATCAAATGTTCCCATTCTTTTTGCTTGCCTATCTCCGTATCCTATTGTAGCCTCTCCAAAAAAATATTGCTCCAACATTGCTTAAATGAAATAGAATTAGTACCAAATATAACATTAAGCCTATGGGATATTAACTCCTTAAGTTTATCTGTAGTCCAAACTATTTTTTTATTAAAGAATCAGACCATTTATTCTTATCTGAGTATTTAATTAAATTATATATATCCGTCCGAAGAAAAAAACCACGGGATTTATATTTAATTTCTTCTCATTAAATAAAGTTCTAGTATCTTGCACCGCCTTAAGCAATCCTGTTAATAAGTCAAAAATAGTTTTTCTTTCGACTTCATCTTCAAAAATTTTTATAGTCTTCATCCAATTCATCAAACAAGACATAATATTTTTGAATCATCTATATTTGATAAAAATTGTATTCTCTAATATGTCAATAGCATCAACCTCAACTAATATTAGATTTACTTTTTATCTCCACTAAAAATTAAATCCAGTACTAAAAACCTGAAGCCCAAATTCTTTAAGAGTATACTTTTTCAAGCAATAAAGAAAGTTTCTTAGTTTGATCCTCTGTAGGGAAAAAGCTTTTGTTAATTTATTCCTTAAACCACTATCAATATTCCTATTTGAAATCATTTGTTTACAAATTGAAGTATATATCAAGTACTTCCATATTGAAACATATTGATTAGGTCTAGTATATTGGTTATCAGATTTTTTTCATATAACAGATTAAACGGGAAGTTTTTAAAGGTCATTCTATCTGTAAATATATCCTCTCCACCTTGTTTGAATATATATTGAGAAATTGCCGTTTTCCTTCACCTTTTCTACCTATAACCATATTTTTTTATGTCCAGATAGAATCTCATCAGCTTCATTTAAAAAAATAAAAAATACTTTTCATCTTCTTGTTTAGCTTCTAACTTCCACTCTTTATTAATTTTTAAAAATATTCAGTATTGTTTTTACTTTTTCAAAACAAGATGAGCAATAACCATGTGTCCCATAAACTTCTTTAAGGCACTTTTTACATTTTTCATATATGCAATCCTTTTTAAAAAATTCTAGGTCGTTCGATTATATATCAATACAATTCTTTGTCTACATGTAATATATTTAAATATTAATAAAAATCTCATGCCCAAGAATCTCCTTGATGGCACAAGCGTCCTCGCTTATGCCTATAGACTAAAAAGAGCGGTCAAAAAGTCTAAAGAATTTTTGAATATTGGTTCCACCTACGGTTATGGGTAAAATCAGCAATTTTTATTAAGTATCACCAGCGTGGACTCTGGCGTTATCTTACTTTATTTACAAATCCCTGTTAGCGCACGCTTCCTAGCATGCGCCTAACTTCAATAAAAAAACACTTCAAAAAAACTCACCGCACTTTTACCCTTTTGTATATTGCACAATCCCCAATTTCCGCTATCATAATCCCTTTCTCATTCACTCTACCTCGGAACTTTATCGATGAATAAATTTAAAATAGCATTACTCACGGCTGCATTTTAGGGTTTATTTTCTAATACAATAACCAAAGAAAAAATTAAAACTTATTGATAATATTCTCAAAAAAATTAACATCTGTTCTAATATTCATATTCTAAAAACAAATAGCAAAACTATTTTTGGATTAAGTAAACTAATTCCCAAATTTAACCGCTTATAGGAAACCCTATGAAAAAAATTTATCTCTTTGCTTTGTTTATTAGTATTAGCAGCTTGTTCTAGTAACAAAACTTCATCTTCCCTGAGGAAATAACATACATTCCAGAATCTTCAGAACTGCAACATATTAGTAATGATATCGTGTATATTCGAGATATTATCAAAACCCCAGATAACAAAATTTATTTACTTGGTGATACCGAAGATTACGAGTTTTCAGGGGCTGAAATAGAATATCTTCGACCTTTGTTACAATCTGAATACATCACGCCGATATTAAAAAGGAAGACAAAAATTACGACCTTAGTATAAGTATTTATGCTGATCGCAGTCATAATAATGTCCAGTTAAAAATACCGTCTTTATATGCCGGTTAAGCATATAAAAAAACGTTGCGCATAAAAGTATTCAGGGACTAAAACCACGCTGGACTAACTATTACAACGATGGGGGATGCAATACGAATGATTTCTTCTATCCAGTACCTGCTGACTGCAAAGGAAAAAGAACGCCCAACTCAATTCGTATTTGAAATAGATGCCAAAGAAGATAGACTTAATGGGAAAAATCGTAAAACTAAGTAAGCGAGATGATATTCTGAAAAATCCATCTCTTCCTATTGCAATAAGATCGTATGTATATAATTATCGTTTAAAAACAGATAAAGAAATTCAGTCAGAAAAAAATGGAAGGATACAAAAAGATAGTATTAAAGATGGCGTAGGAAAAAAACTATAACGATTATTACTGCACCAATCTGGTTTCCTCTCTATATCTATAGTTTCAGTGGCAGAATCGGTTAATTAAAATTACTTTTATTTTTCAATAGCACCAATCCATCTGTTGGTGCTATTTTTTTCTTTCACCTCATACCTTCTCGACATTTAACAATTCCTATAAAAAAATAAATAGCAAAAATAATTTTTCTATTCAGTAAAAATCATTTTTAAATCCAAATACTTATAAGGAACCTTATGAAAAAATTATCTCTTTACTTTGCTTAGTATTAGCAGCTTGCTCTAGTAACAATACGCCACCTGCTTACGACAGCACGACGCCCTTTTACAAATATATGACTCGCTTAGAAAGTGAAGAAATATTGATTCGAGGTGTTGTTAAAACACCAGATAATAAAACTTATTTGCTTTAGTGATAAAGAAGATTATGAGTTTTCAGGCGTTGATGCACATTACCTACAACCGTTGTTCCAACCTGAATACATGACAAAGCTGTTAAAATCCAATAGAAGTGATGATAAATTTTCTTTAACGCTTGCCTTTGCTTCTGACCGTAGTAATAACAATGTTAAAGCATATTATAGAATGACCGTACCGATTAAATACCTTAATACGCTTCGTCAGAGCCTAGAGGGATTAGAGCAACGTTGGCAGGTATTCTATGAGGCTGGTGATTGTGTGGCAAACGATTTTTTCCATAAAGAACCTTCAGAATGCAAAGGGAATAAACCTAGAACCACAATTACCCTCTATATGGAAAAGGGAGATACGCCAATAATCAATGGGCGTATAGTGAAATTGAATAACCGTGATGAAATTTTGAAAAAATCCTCACGCTCTATACCAATACCTGCATATCTTGATAATTATCGTCTAAAAACAGATGAAGAAATTCGATCAGAGAAACGAGATAAGATGAAAGAATCAGCCAAATATAGAGCAAAAGAAGCCTTTGACATCATTACTGCACCAATTTACTACCTTATGTTGATAGGGGTGGGTCCTGTTATGGGCAAGTAGTTACTTATCATATTTCATTTTCTTTATAATGGCGCACGCTCCGTGTGCCAAATTTTACTAAAAAACACTTCAAAAACTCACCGCACTTTATCCTTTCTCGATTACTCAATTTCCGCTATTATAGTTTCTTTCTCATTCACTCTACTCTCGGAACTTTATCGATGAATAAATTTAAAATAGCATTACTCACGGTGGCATTCGTAGGTTTGTTTGCTTGTACCACAACACAACAACCAAAGAAAACCGTTAAAACGCGATTCCTTAAAAATAATATTAGCCAAACGGAATTAAACAATCCGAAAGACTACAAACGTTATTACTATTCTTGCCGTAATTCAGAAACGGGTTCAAGTTCGTATTTAACCACTTACTTCCCGCTTTCAAGAGAAAGCCGCATGAAAGATAACTTTGGTATTTATTTCCAATTAGACGGTGGAAAAGCGGTGCCATTTGATCATGTGGAAAATCGTACCTTAAATGCACGAGGAAATCGCTTTGAAGTGATTTATCGTTCTTATGAGCCGATTGATGGCAGTTATGTTGATTTAATCGCACGTGAAAATGATTCCGTGTACTACAAGAATAATCAAGGTATGAGAAGCACTTGGTTAAACTGTCGAGAAGGCTAATTCTCACTGAAAGTGCGGTCATTTTTAGACGCATTTTTCCAAACAAAAAAGCACGAGGTTAAACTCGTGCTTTTTCTTTTTTATTTTGATTAGGCTTTTGCTTTTGCACGTTTCACGAAAATCACAGAAAGCGTGAATGCCACTACAAATGAAATCACCATACCAATGCTGTACATCGCAAGGCTATCCGGTTTGATAGAGGGAATACCTAAGAAACCTGCTGCCCCTAATGCAATGGCTTTTACGTTGAAGAACGCGATAAAGGCACTTGATAAACCTGAACCAATCATCGCCGCAAAGAAAGCTTGACGATAGCGTAAGTTCACCCCGAACATCGCCGGTTCAGTAATTCCTAATAATGCAGAGATACCAGATGGTACTGCTAAACCGCGTACTTTTGGATCTTTTAATGCCACTGCCACACCTAAACAGGCCGCACCTTGTGCGATGTTTGACATTGCGGCGATTGGGAAAAATAAAGGTACCGCCTGTATTTGCCATTTCAGCCAATAATTGTGTTTCAACTGCAATGAAGGTTTGGTGCATACCCGTGATAACAATTGGTGCATAGAATGCCCCGAAGATCGCACCACCCACGAAACCTAAGGTGTCATATAACCAAGTTAAGCCTGATGCAATTAATGACCCCGCTTCACGACCGATTGGACCAATTACGGTAAATGCTAAAAAGCCCGCAATAAAGAGCGAGAATAATGGGGTAATAAGGTTATCTAAGTAAGAAGGTACAAACTTACGGAAGGTTTTTTCTAAGGTTGCTAATACCCAAGCAGAAACTAATGTTGGGATAACGGTACCTTGATAGCCGACTTTTTCAATTTCAAGACCGAATACATTCCAGTATTGGATTTTGCCTTGAGCAAGGGTTAATGCGTAGTTCCAACCATCTGCTAATGCAGGGTGAACTAATAACATCCCAAGCGCTGCCCCTAAGAATGGGTTTCCACCAAATTTACGAGTCGCAGAGAAACCAAGTAATACCGGCAAGAACACAAATGGTGCGTTCGCGATGGTATTAATGAAGTCCACCAAATCCGCAAGACCTGGGTGCATATCAATCACACTCAACTCATCAACGAAGAAACCTTTCGCTGTAAGCATGGAGTGAATACCCATTAACAAACCACCTGCGACGATTGCCGGAATGATTGGCACGAAAATATCCGCTAAGCCTTTCACCAAACGTTGCAATAAGTTTTGATTGCCTGATGCCGCTTCAGCCACTTCAGCTTTACTCACATCGCCGATACCAAGCAATTTGGTAAGTTCAGCATGGACTTTATTTACTGTGCCTGAACCAAAGATAATTTGATATTGACCGGCGACAGCAAACTGCCCTTTCACGCCTTCAATATTATCAATACCTTCTTTGTCCACTTTGCTTTCATCGTTTAATACAATACGTAAACGCGTTGCGCAATGTGCTGCTGTTGCGATGTTTTCTTTGCCGCCAAGTTTATCAATCACTTGTTGGGCGATTTGAGGGAAGTTCATTGTGCTCTCCTAATGGGTCTCTAAAGAAAAAGAAATTGACCGATTGTAACCAAAACAGGGGATAATAACTAGTTATTCAAGCAAATTTTAGGCGAAAAAAAACCGACTTGATTAAGTCGGTTTATAGTTGGTGCTCTGGGCGAGACTTGAACTCGCACGGCCTGCGGCCACTACCCCCTCAAGATAGCGTGTCTACCAATTCCACCACCAGAGCATTTATTCTGTTTTTATTCCTTATTGCGGAATATCATTATTTTTGTTTTCAACTGCTGGAGCAACTTGTTGTTGCTGTTGTTGAACTTGTTCAGCAGTTTGAGATAAATCGTCAAATGAACCTTTTTGTACGTTACCGCGGTGAGAATTGATATTACCTAACACTAAAGCAATCACAAAAAAGCCAGTTGCTAAGATTGCGCTGGTACGGGTTAAAAAGTTACCTGCACCTGCAGAACCAAACATAGTACCTGATGCACCGCCGCCAAATGACGCACCTGCATTCGCACCTTTACCTTGTTGAACAAGGATAAAGCCGATTAAAGGCGATACAAACTAATACATAAATAAATAATAAAAATATTGTACATTATTCTTTCTTCTCTAAATTACGATTTCGCAAGAAAACTGGGAGCAAATGTTATATAAAAATTCATGCTTTTCGCAAGCGCTTTCCCATTTTTTTTTACTTAATTGTATTAAGTTTAATCAATTTTCAGCGTTTAAATCTTCCGATTTTTTGACCGCTCTTTTTCGTTTCGTTGCTGGTGAGCTTAAACCTTTTGAAATCTGACTTAGACGACGTAATGCGGTGAAATCAACAAAACGTACTAAATCCGGCAACATTTGATTAAGCGTAAACATAAATTGCTGATAACTCGCCTGTTTTTGACTGATATCCGTTAACTGCGCTTCCCAATGTGCCGTCATATCAGGTTGTGTGGCAATATCCGGTAGCGCTGAAATGAGGATCCGGCCCGTTTCTGTGCTGTGAATATTACGCCCTTTTTTCGTTAAAAAACCGCGTTTAAACAGCAGTTCAATAATGCCCGCACGGGTGGCTTCTGTGCCAAGTCCATCTGTTTCACGCAGAATTTTTTTCAATTCTTTATCTTGCACAAAGCGCGCAATCCCTGTCATGGCAGAAAGCAATGTCGCATCAGTAAACGGTTTCGGCGGTTGCGTTTTTTTACTCACCACTTCGCCTCGTTCACAATACAGGATCTGCCCTTTCTTGACGATCGGCAATAGCGGCTCTTGATTTTCATCTTCGTCTTCTTTACCAAGTAATTCTTTCCAACCCGCGGTTTGCAAGTTGCGCGCTTGAGCCACAAAAGTACCGCCTGCAATACTTAAGGTAATTTTGCTTTTACGATATTCCGCATCTGGACAGAATTGCAATAAATACTGGCGTGCAATCAATTCATAAATACGCTGTTCATCAATGCTTAAATTTATCGAGCGTGTGTTAGCTGTCGGAATAATCGCACGGTGTGCTTCCACTTTTTATCATTCCAACAACGATTACGTTGCTCGCCATCCACCACAGATGGCAAAGTTTGATAAGTCTGACAATGCTGTGAAATCGCGCTCATCACTTTATGTCGTTCAGCAAAATGCTCTTCCGGCAAATAACGACAATCAGAACGCGGATAGGTAATCAATCGATGGGTTTCTATAAACGCTGACAGGGTATCCAACACGCTTTGTGCTGACATCCCAAAACGTTTCGCCGCATCAATCTGCAATGCTGACAACGAATAAGGCAAAGGAGCCGTTTCTTTTTCTCGCTTATCCACATATTCTGTCACTTCAGCAAGTTGATCGGTAATGCGTTTCACCACATTTTCGGCTAAGCCTAGAGACAGCACGCGACCATCTTCATCTTGGTAATCTTCACAAGCCTTACTCGGTTGCCAAAGTGCAGAAAAAGTGCGGTCGGATTTTCAGACGTTTTTCTTCTTTTACCCACGCCAACACTTCATAGAAATCTTTTGGTTGGGAAATTTTTCAATTTCCAAATCACGGCGAACAATCAAGCCTAATACGGGCGTTTGCACTCGCCCAACAGAAAAGTACGCCGTCGTAACCCGCTTGGCGACCGCGAATGGTATAAGCGCGAGTCATATTGATACCATAAAGCCAATCCGCTCGAGCGCGTGCCAGTGCAGAGGTTGCCAATGGAATAAAATGACGATTCGGTTGGAGTTTTTGTACCGCTTTTTCGACCGCACTTGGGTTAAGATCGCTAATCAAACAACGCAAAATGCCATCACGTTTTTCGGCTGATAAATTGGCATAACTAAACACTTCATCCACTAGCAACTGCCCTTCTCTATCCGGGTCACCTGCGTTAACTAAAACATCGGCTTGATGAATCAGTTTTTCCACCACGGAAAGTTGTTTTTTGACTTCTTTTCGCGGCAACAGAATCCATTTTTCAGGAATGATCGGTAAATGTTCTAAACGCCATTGTTTAAATTTAGGATCGTAGGCATCCGGTTCTGCTTGTTCAAGCAAATGCCCCACGCACCAAGTCACAACATCATCATTGCCGCATTTAATAAAACCATCCCCCCGTTGATGAGGTTTTGGCAATACATCGGCAATCGCTCGCCCAAGACTGGGTTTCTCGGCAATAAACAGGCGCATAAGATTAGTCGATCTGACGACGACCTAAAAAAGAGTGGGTTAAGGTAGTGCCGTCCACGGTTTCTAATTCCCCACCGACAGGGATCCCATGGGCAATACGGCTTACTTTAATACTATGTTGATGACAAATTTCAGCAATATAATTGGCTGTCGCATCGCCTTCTACCGTTGGATTGGTCGCTAAAATTACTTCATGGAAAGATTCTTCTACCAGACGTTTTTGCAATAAATCTAAACCAATTTCTTTTGGACCAATACCATCTAAAGGCGATAAATGCCCCATTAAGACAAAATAACGCCCAGAAAATTGGCCAGTTTGCTCAATGGCTTGAATATCCGCAGGCATTTCCACCACGCAAAGCAAACCTGAATTTTGGCGACGAGGATTGTTGCAAATATTACACGTTTCCTCTTCGGTAAAATCACGACACTGCGAACAATGCCCAATTTTAGACATCGCTTCCGTTAATGCACGCGCTAAATTCATCCCACCGCTACGATTGCGCTGTAAAAGATGATAAGCCATACGCTGTGCTGATTTCGGACCGACACCCGGCAAGCAACGGAGATTTTTCAATAAGATGTTCTAAAAGTGGACTGCTTTGCATAATATTTATGATGGGAGAAAATGGATGGTGTGTGAATCGATAAACTCACACACCCGATGAATTAAAATGGAAGTTTCATTCCTGGAGGTAATGGCATACCTGCGGTCACAGAAGCCATTTTTTCTTTTTGTAATTCTTCTGCACGACGGACTGCATCGTTGAATGCGGCAGCGATTAAATCTTCCAACATTTCTTTATCGTCTTCCATTAAAGAAGGATCGATCTCAATACGACGGCAGTTGTGCGCACCATTAATCGTGATTTTTACTAAACCCGCACCGCTTTCGCCAGTTACTTCTAATTGGGCAATTTCTTCCTGCATTTTTTGCATTTTTTCTTGCATTTGTTGGGCTTGTTTCATTAAGCCGCCTAAACCGCCTTTTCCGAACATTGGATTTTCCTTCTTGAATTAACTAAAACGAGCCGCATTTTAGCGAAAAAATTTGCCTTTGGGAACAGAGAAATTTATTATTCCACACTTCAAAACTAGGTCAAAAAACAACTGCACTTTTTATTTAGGAATTGCAGATGGAAACTCGTTATTACTTTATATTTACGGCAGCCATTATTTTGTTACAACTGCTGATTTATATTTTTAATAAAACGCTGATTTGGTGGCTTAACAAACAGCTCTCTCAAAAGGCAAGACGAGCAATTACCTTTGTCAGCTTTTTGCTTCCTAATGTCTTGGTTATTTGCCATTTTTAAAAGCTTTTTACGGTATTTCGACTTATTGCTTTAATGCTCGCGCTACTCCTTTTTTCAGCCTTTGCGAGTATTGCCATAGGATGTGTTCATTTTCTTTTCCGAAAATCAAAATCCATCACCCAAATCGACCGCACTTTGCGTATCGCTTATCCCGTTTTATTTATTGGTATCACTGCCTTAAGTGTGTATAACGCCTATGTCACACGTGTTATTCATTATGAAATTACGCTAGATAAACCGATTAAACCATTGCGAATTGGCATGGCAAGCGATCTCCATTTAGGCAAATTATTTGGTGGGAAAGAATTGGATAAACTGGCTGATACTATGCAGCAGGAAAAGGTCGATATCATTTTACTGCCTGGCGATATTATGGATGATAACGTCAACGCTTATTTAGCCGAAAAAATGCAACCGCATTTAGCAAAACTTAAAGCGCCAATGGGCGTTTATGCCACACTAGGCAATCATGACTTATTCGGTGACCAAGATCGAATTGATCAAGAAATTCGCAAAGCTGGTATCACCGTATTAAGAGATGAAACATTAACATTAAATAATGAATTGGTACTGATTGGACGAAATGACAATCTTGCTCACGATAGACCAAGTACCGAGACGTTATTAAAACAAGTGAATACTGACTTACCGATTATTCTATTGGATCACCGTCCAACAGATATCGAAAAACATGCTTCACTCCCGCTTGATATCCAAGTTTCAGGGCATGCACATAAAGGGCAAGTATTCCCCGCCAGTTTAATCACAAAAATGATATATCGTTTGGATTATGGTCATGAAAAAATTGGCAACCCACATTTTTTTGTCACTTCAGGTTACGGCTTCTGGGGCATTCCAATGCGCTTAGGATCACAGTCTGAAGTAATTATTATTGACGTGAAAGGGAAATAAAAAAGAGCGGTCAAAAATGACCGCTCTTTTATTATCAATGAAATCTTAAGAACACACTACTTTCACCGCTAAGCCACCTTTCGATGTTTCGCGATATTTGGCATTCATGTCTTTACCTGTTTCATACATGGTTTCGATCACTTTATCCAAGGTTACGCGAGGATTAGTGGTTCGGCGTAATGCCATACGGCTAGCGTTAATCGCTTTTACTGAAGCAATTGCGTTACGTTCAATACAAGGTACCTGTACTTGTCCACCGACAGGGTCGCAAGTTAAGCCCAAGTTATGTTCCATCGCAATTTCAGCTGCGATACACACCTGTACTGGTGTACCACCTAAGATCTCAGTTAAACCTGCGGCAGCCATTGAACATGCCACACCCACTTCACCTTGGCAGCCGACTTCAGCCCCCGAAATAGATGCATTCATCTTATAAAGGGAACCAATCATACCGGCAGCCAATAAGTAACGTTCTATGACTTCTGGCGTTAAAGGTGCAACAAATTTTTCATAATAAGAAAGTACCGCCGGCACAATACCACACGCACCATTAGTTGGTGCTGTTACGACGCGACCACCTGCCGCATTCTCTTCATTTACCGCAAGGGCAAACATATTCACCCAGTCGATCACATACATTGGGTCATGGGCTAAACGACCGCTATTCGCCTCCAAGAGACGATAAAGTGATGGCGCACGACGGGCAACTTTTAAAGGCCCTGGTAACACACCCTCTGTTTTAATGCCATGTTCAATACAATCTTTCATGGTTTTCCAAACATTCTGTAAATGTGCTTCAACCTCTTTTTTATCACGCAATGCTAATTCATTTTTCATCATCACTGTTGAGAGCATTAAGCCACTCTCCTGACAATGTTTCAAAATATCTTCAGCATGTTGATAAGGATACGGCACAGTAACCGGATTTTTCTTCCTCTTGACCAAAATGCGCTTCATCTACAATAAATCCACCACCGATAGAATAATAAGTTTGGCGGTAAAGCATGTTACGATCAGCATCTAATGCAGTAATGGTCATACCGTTTTCATGCAATGATAAAAAGGAATTATGGAATACCATATTGGCATCCCAATCGAAATTAACGTTTTTTTTGCCCTGTGCAATCGACAGTTTTTTAGTTTGTTTAACCTGTTCGATAAAGGTTGGGATTAAATCAATATCCACATCATGCGGGAGATAACCGGCCAATCCCATAATGATCGCAATATCTGTATTATGACCATGCCCCGTCATTGAGAGAGAGCCATACACATCAACATGCAAGGTTGCAACAGCATCAAATTTACCCTGCTCGATTAAATCGTCTATAAACTGCTTGCCTGCTTTCATCGGGCCGACAGTATGGGAGCTGGATGGCCCAACCCCCACTTTAAACATATCAAATACACTAATCATATTATTTTAAATCCTAAGCTAAACTAAAAAGCCGCTTATAATAATCCATATACGACCGCGGAGATAGCAATTAATCCCATAACTGTAACAAATACATTGCTAAAGCGACCTTGATAGCGTTTCATTGCTGGAACATTGCGGATCGCATACATAGGCATAATGAAAAGGATCATCGCAATGATTGGGCCCCCAAGGGATTCAATCAAACCTAAAATACTTGGGTTAATAATCGCTACGCCCCATAAAGTCAGTAAGAAGAAAACTGCAGTACCGTAATTTAATTTTTTACGATTCACACTTTCACCTTTCATTTTGAGGTATAAACCTTCTAAACCTTCACGCGCCCCTAAATAATGACCAAAAGAATGAGCTTGTAATCGCGAAGAAAGCCACTAATGGTGCGAAATAAGAAATATATGGGTTATCAAATTTGTTCGCAAGATAAGACAAAATACTAATATTTTGTGCTTTTGCTTCTAATAACTCTGCTGGTGTTAAGGTTAATACACAGCTAAATACAAAGAACATCACGAAGAACAGTAATACGGTTGAAGTTCCTTTTTCTGTACGACCGATGTGATATTCCGTTGTATTAAAAATCTTTGTATTCACGTTGTTGAGAAAGCGTGAAAGACGAAATTGCCGGAGAATGGTTAAAAGAGAAAAACCAATACAGGGATAGTTAACCACAATGTTGTGATAAAAGCCACCAGCAGTCGGAAGTTCATAAAGCATTGAAGCATTCCATTGCGGAATGAGATAAATCGATAGCGCAAAAAGAATCAACACCAATGGGTAAACCAGTAATTCGGTGATTTTCAACATCACTTTTTTTCACTGAACAACATCACCGAAATCAATACTGCAATTAACACAAAAGAAAGAATAACACGGTTTGGTGAAGCCATGCCTAATTGGTTTACGATAAAAGAATCAACCGTATTGGTGATCCCATTTCCATAAATCAATAAAATTGGGAAGATCGCAAAGAAATATAATAAGGTAATTAATTTCCTGCAGTCGGGCCGAAATGTTCTTCTACTACTTCGGTAATATCACTGCCGGGTTTAGAAGAAGATAAAAACGAAATAAGCCAAAACCACGATGAGCAAAATATGTCATTGGTCCGACCAAAAATCGCCATCACAACCAAAGGCCAGAAACCGCCCATCCCTGCATTAATTGGTAAAAATAATACTCCTGCGCCCACCGCAGTACCGAATAAATTTAACACCCAAGCCGTATCAAATTTATTCCATTTTTTTATTAATTGTAGTGTTCATATATTACCCTCTAAAGTTAAATTATAAAAATCTTTACCTAATGAATATTCATTCATTAAATTAATAGTGGCATTATGGTGACGTTAGAGATTGATTGCAAAGTGCAAAATAATAAAGTGTGATATTGTTAACAATTTTATGTGACTTTTTACATAAATATTTATCTAGATCAAAAAAGTGCGGTGAAAAATTAGAGGAAATTTTAAAGAGAGGAAAATAACAGAATAATGACTGAATTCTAAAAAAGCAAAAACCGCTAAATTTCTTTAGCGGCTTCTTAGAATTTGGCTCCTCCTGCGGGACTCGAACCTGCGACATATGGATTAACAGTCCACCGTTCTACCGACTGAACTAAGGAGGAAATGGTGCCTCGAGGCGGAATCGAACCACCGACACGGGGATTTTCAATCCCCTGCTCTACCGACTGAGCTATCGAGGCGTTATCGTTATTGGCTACTGCCTGACAACGGAGCGTATTAAACTATTTTTTCGGGTATCGGTCAACAATTAAATTCAAAAAAAGTAAAAAAGTTGGTGTGTTTGAGTGGTTAATAACCAAAACGACTATAAAAAGAACGTATTTTGTAAAACTCAATCAAAAATAACCGCACTTTCTCAAAAAATAATGCCCGAAAATTCTTTCGGGCATTATATTTCATCACTGAAATTATCGTCTTACACGGAATTTCTTCTGTGCTGCATCCACTTTCAACAAGTAGTTTCTTGCTTGTGATGATGGATGTGCGGTCGTTAAGATACGATATACTTGTTCAGGATACATCTGATTGATCTTATAGATCGCCTCATCTTTATCCTCATCGAACACGCGTAATACGGCACCTGCACCACTGTTGTAGGCAGAAATCATTGCAAAACGTTTAGAGGTAGGGTTTGTAATACCATCTAAATATTGATTTTGCAGAATCCATAAGTAAGAGACACCCGCATCAATGTTATTTGCTGGATCATAAAGGTAACGAGCAGATGGTTGTCCACCTTTACCTTTCATCGCAAATACATCGCGGCCTGCTGTACTTGGTACCACTTGCATTAAGCCGATTGCATTCGCATAACTGATCGCATATGGGTTGAAGCTGGACTCTGTTTGCATAATACCTAAAATCAAGCTTTCATCAATGCCATAGCGTTCTGCAGCTTTACGGACTAATGGAATATATTTTTGTGCACGCACTTCAACGTGGTTTGCAATCATGGAGATCACCACAAATTGCACGGTGTTACCATTTTGTAAGCGGCGAGTTTGTAATTTATTTTGGATTAAATAAGTCGCAAAGTTACTTGCAATCACTTGGTTAGCAATTTGCTGACCATTATTATCAACGACCTGTCCTAATAAGAAAGGACGCGTACTGATCGGTACATCGCCAGACGCAAATAAGTCGATCCCTTTTGCATCGGAGCCCATCAATAAAGTATGGACAATCGCATTGTGTAAGCGATTAAGATCTTGTTGGGTTTCAACAATAATTGTACCTTCATCAAAACTTACGTGGCTACGCGTATAGAAAGAGTCCGTGTATTTCACGTAATCTTTACGGCTTGCCACTAAAAGCTCATTTACCCCCCAAATACGATCGATATTATGGGAGAATTGACCTGTTAAAATATCTAAACCTTGCGTGTCTTTCGAAAACACTTCGTCATAATTAATGCCACGTCGATGGGTTGGCGAGTCACTACAAGCATATAAAAGCGGAAGTAGCGCCAATAATAAATACTTTTTCATAATCTTTTTGTTATTTAGATGGGGAACGTAACCTTCAATATGCACATCTTTGCCCTCAAATAAGAAATTCACCATTTCTTCTTCTAATAATTTACGATGTTCGGCATTCATCATATTGAGTTTTTTCTCGTTCACTAACATGGTTTGCTTTTTGATCCATTCACCCCATGCTTGTTTACTAATTGAATTAAAAATACGTTTACCTAATTCACCGGGATACAGTTGAAAAATCCAACCCTTCTGCATCTTGTTTCAAATATTCGCAAAAAACGGTTCTAACCATAATAATTCCTTACAAATTGCGTTAATAAATTTTTTTTCACAGGCTGAGCTAACCCTGATCTGTTCAGGTGACGTTGGATCATACCAATATTTGACCGCACTTAATAGACCAGATCGAGATTCTTTTCCTTTTTTTCTGACAATTTTTTTCCAATCTGAACGATCGCCCTCTTCCGATTTTCGATCAACTTCAACATAAATAGGATGAATGTCTAAGTGAAAATGACTAAAGGTATGACGGAAAGTTACCCATTCTTGATACTCAGTAATCCCTTGTTCTTTCAGATAATTCAGCAATGTTTGTTTATCATCAAACTGAGGGAAAACAATACAATCCGCCCCATAAGCCTTTGCTTTCACGCTGTTCCAACCAGACTTTTCCTTTATAAGATAAAAATCAAAAATAGCTTTGCTTTTCCGGTAACGATTTTTTTGGGTTTCTTTCCAGGAATTCCGTCCATTTTTCAAATTTATTGGCTAAAACAATCATTACTTAGAGGACAAAGATCACATTTAGGTTTCGTTCGAGTACAAATAGCCGAACCAATATCCATCATCGCATGATTAAATTCAGCGACTCTCGTTATTGGCGTAACCTGTTCGCTCAATTGCCATAATTGATTTTCGACTTTCTTCTCGCCAGGCCATCCCTCAACAGTAAAATAACGAGAAAGGACACGTTTTACATTGCCGTCTAAAATCGGATAAGGTTGATTTTGCACAGAAGATAAAAATTGCGCCAGCCGTCGATCGTCCCACGCCTGTTAATGCCCAAACTTGCTCAAATTTTGTTGGGAATTCACCTTGATATTCATCTCTGATGGTTTGAGCGGCTTTATGTAAATTTCTCGCACGTGCGTAATAGCCTAGCCCCGTCCACAAATGTAATACTTCATCTTGCGAAGCATTGGCAAGTGCGGTCACATTAGGAAAGGTTTTTATAAAGCGCTCAAAATAAGGGATCACCGTAGTAACTTGAGTTTGTTGTAACATCACTTCGGAAAGCCAAACTCCATAAAGGGTTTTATTTTGTTGCCAAGGTAAATTTTTGCGCCCAAACTTTTCATACCATTGTAGAACTGAATGGGCAAAAGGGGCATCAACAGAGGATTGGGCTAACATAACTTTCCTAAAGTGCGGTCAAAAATAAGCAAAAATTTTGCAATGATTTTATCACTAAAGCACACCACTTGATCAATTTGATTTTTTCAGTATAATTCGCAGTCTATTTGGTGCCGGATTGTCGGCGATTATTAACTCACGCGGTGTAAGTGGAAAGCATTTATAGCGGCGTGGCTTCAATTTGAGGTTTTCTATGAAACAAGGTATTCATCCAGAATATAAAGAGATCACTGCAACTTGTTCTTGCGGTAACGTGATCAAAACGCGTTCAACTTTAGGCAAAGACATCAACCTTGATGTGTGCGGTAGCTGCCACCCATTCTACACTGGTAAACAACGTGTTGTTGATACTGGTGGTCGTGTTGAACGCTTTTAACAGCCGTTTCAAAAATCCCAGGTACAAAATAATTTGAATCAGTGTGAAGAACCCTGCCTATGCAGGGTTTTTTATTATCTGAAACTCACCATATCCTAAATTCAAACAATAAAAAAGTGCGGTCAAAATCGACCGCACTTTTTTCTATCATTTCTAAACACTCAATTAAAATGAATATTTTACTGTTGCATAATATGCTCGACCTGGCTCATTGTAAGTGCTTGCCCCATTATTTTCGCGATAAACACGTTTATCAAATAAGTTGCTCACACCAATACGTACACTAATCGTATCTTTCCAGTTATAGCCTGCACTTAATCCCCAAACGGCATAACTACCGATTTCAGTTGAATTAGCTAACGCTGCTGCATTTTCCATTCTTAACTCTTTTACTTTACGTCCGGTTTGTTTGCCATATTGCGTATAAGTCAACATTGCATCAAAACCGTCAGTAATCTGATAGCTCAAGCTAGAGTTTAATGTATATTTCGGCACAATAGAAAGCGGATTGCCTGTGTCTTTATTTTTGGTTTTGTGCATATAAGTGAAATTATTCACCCAAGATAATTTATCTTCAATTAATGGTAAGGTGAAGTTTCCTTCTAGACCTTCAACAAGTGCACGATTTGCATTACTCCATTGATAAACTGAATTACCTGCTGTGGTCGTTCCAATGTAAACACCATCTGAAATAATTTTGTTACGATAATCATTACGGAAATAAGTAATCGATGCTAAATAGCCACCTTTAGCATATTCAATCCCAATTTCTTTATTCCAGCTTGTCTCAGGTTTTAAATTCTCATTACCTTGGAAATAGCACGCCCCCGTTGCAGCACCATCTACAGGACAACCATTTCCGCGAGTGTAAAGTAAGTAATTAGGATTACTTTGATAAAGGTTAGGGGCTTTATAAGCTCTTGCAATACCACCTTTTAATTTCCAACTATCTGTTAAGCTATATAAGAAGTTTAATCCGCCACTGACATTCGAACCTGATTTTGTGTTGTAGTCGTAACGAACTGATGGCGTTAAAATTAAACTTTGCGTCGCCGCAATATTATCTTCTAAGAATACCGCCCACTCACTTTGGCTTGTATAACTATTACGTTTTTTACTAATGCCATTAAAACTTTCTGATTTGACACGGTCACCCAATTCTTGCGTCATTGAATGTGCATCATCTAAAGAACTATGTACCCCTTCAAAACCAAGCGTAACCATATGATCGACACCTAGTGTAAATGGAATATAGAATTCTGAGCTAAAACGGGTATTTTTTAATACTGAATCCGAGAAACCCGTTGTACTTAAATAACTTCCTTCCGGACCGCCTGCAAGACCTTCAGGTAATCGACTATTTTTAGTTTTATCAAACGCGATATAAGTTTTATTATCAAAATGATCAAACTTACCTTCATAAGTTAACGCATAGTTTTGACGATAAAGACGAGCAGTTTCCGCATTTGAATCTGCAAGTGCGGTTGTGGCTACCGGTTTTTTCGTTTGTCGATTAACCAAGCCATACTGATTGCTATTTTGTGTATCACCGTTATAAATATTACCTTGACGGCTGAAACCAGAATCCAAGGTTAATTTATTTTTCTCATTGATATTCCACACTAAACGGCCATTAATATCTTTATTACGTACGCCTTCACGACCAGCAATCGCAGGATCGCCATTAATACCGACTTCATCCGCTTGTGTTTTGTTCCAGTTACCATATAAACGGAATTGCAATACATCTTTAATTAACGCACCACTTAGATTAAAACCGACACGGTTCGTTGCACCTTCATCGCTGTCTTCTGGTTGATTGGTGTAATAGCTTAAGCTACCGTGCAAATCATTGGTAACAGGTTTAGTGATAATATTAACCACCCCACCCATTGCACCTGAGCCATAGCGTGCCGCTGAAGGACCACGCAATACTTCAATTTTTTCAATCGCTTCAACTGGCACCCAGTTACTGTCGCCACGAGAGTTACGTTCACCACGCACACCATAACGTTCTGCATTACGAGAGGTGACTGGTTTACCATCCACTAAAATCAATGTATTTTCTGGTCCCATACCACGAATATCAATTTGACGTTTATTTCCGCGTTGTCCTGTAGATGAGTTACCCGTCAAATTCACACCTGGCATGGTACGTAATACTTCAGAAACATCATTTGTCGCTGGGCGTTTTTCTAAATCTTTTGCTGTCACAAGAGAAGAACCAAGTGATTGTTTTACCTGATTTTCTGCTGTAACTTTAATTTCCTCTAGTTTCTCTTCGCCATAAGAATAGCTTGAAAAAAGCGCGATGGTTAATGTGCTTAATGCGAAGAATGATGTTGTTTTTAAATGATTGCCTTTATACATTGAATGCTCTCCTGGGATATGTGAAATAAATAATACCCGAGAATTCTAGTACAATATAATTTGAGTGTAAACAACAATTCTTATCATTATTATTCAAATTAAATGAACAAAATACCTAAATTTTGACCGCACTTTCTTGCAATCCCAACAGATTCTAGTATCATTCACGGCTTGCTAATTTGGCGAGTTTATTTCTATTGTCGGGTTCCCTACCCCCGATTAACCAACTAAAAAGGTCTTAAAATGAAAAATTAATACCCCAATCTTTAATGATCAACAAAAACGTTTTTGCTTTTAATTTTATTAAGCTTATTTCATATATTCATTATCACAGCCAGTAACTATTTCGTTCAAATCCCATTTGAAATCAATTTAAAATTGACCGCACTTGGTTTTGCTGATGATTTTTCATTCCATAGCACATGGGGCACACTCACCTTCCCATTCATTTTCTTAGCCACTGATTTAACGGTACGCGTATTCGGGGCGAAAGAAGCCCGTTGGATCATTTTTATTGTGATGATTCCAGCGCTTATTATCAGTTACATTGTTTCGGTTGTTTTTTCTAATGGACAATATCAAGGGCTAGGTGCATTGAGTGAATTCAATATGTTTGTTTTTCGTATTGCGTTCGCCAGTTTCTGTGCCTATGTTTTCGGACAATTATTAGATGTGTTAGTATTCAACCGCTTACGTCAATTAAAAACTTGGTGGATAGCACCAAGCAGTTCCATGACATTTGGTTCTCTTGCCGATACCTTTATGTTCTTTGGCGTAGCATTTTATAAAAGTAGCGATCCATTTATGGCCGAACATTGGTTTAGCCTTGGATTCGTCGATTACTTATTTAAATTATTTGTCGGTATTGTCTTGTTTGTACCTGCTTATGGTGTGGTACTGAGCATGATCTTACGTAAACTTCAATCACTCGCAGACTCTCGTCAGTTTGCTTAACTTAAGGAAATAAAATGACCGAAACACTTTCTCTTAGAGCCAAAATAGAACAAAGCCCAATGGGGGCTTATCAATGGATGATTGTGGTGATGGCTGCCATCATGAATTTACTTGACGGCTTCGATGTATTAGCCCTTGCCTTCACGGCAACAGCCATTCGTGGCGAATTTGGTCTCACTGGGATTGAGTTAGGTTATTTATTAAGTGCCGGCTTATTTGGTATGACCGCAGGCTCACTTTTCCTTGCACCACTTGCAGATAAAATTGGTCGTCGCCCATTGTTATTAATGGCAGTATCACTCTCTGCTATCGGTATGTTAGGCTCTGCGTTTATTTCACAATATCAGTGGCTCGGTTTCTGGCGCGTTATCACCGGTCTTGGTGTTGGCGGTATTTTAGTGGGTACAAACGTGATCACCAGCGAATACTCTTCTCGCAAATGGCGTAGCTTTGCAATCAGTGTCTATGCTGCTGGTTTTGGTATCGGTGCGGTATTAGGTGGGATGTTCGCTGTGATGCTGCAAGGTGAATATGGCTGGCGTTCCGTGTTTTTAGCGGGTACTATCTTGACCGGTTTACTTTTAGTGGTTTTATTTATTTGGTTACCGGAATCCATTGATTTCCTCACCTCCAAACAACCTAAAAATGCAGAAGTGCGGTTAAATTTAATTGCAAAAAAAATTAGTTTAGCCGGTGATTGGAAACTTCCAGAAAAAGCGGAAAAAGTTAAAACTAAATTGCCTATTAGCCAATTATTCAGCGAGAAATACTTACATTCTACCCTGTTAATTTGGACGGCTTTCTTTGCGATCATGTTCAGCTTCTATTTTATTAGCTCATGGACACCAGCCTTATTAAAAGAAGCGGGCATGACGACAGAGCAAAGTGTGAGTGTAGGGATGATGATTTCATTAGGTGGCACCTGCGGCGCCTTAATCTATGGCTTACTGGCTAGCCGTTGGACAGCTCGTGGCGTGTTAATTTTATTCACCGTCTTATCTTCCGCAGCGATCATCACCTTTATCTTATCCTCATCTGTTTTATGGATTGCAATGGTATTCGGTATTTTAGTTGGAGCACTTATGAATGGCTGTATCAGCGGTCTTTATACCTTAAACCCACTTGCTTATGATGCCGATATTCGTAGCACCGGTGTAGGCTGGTCGATTGGTATCGGTCGTATCGGTGCAATTCTTGCTCCAACGATTGCCGGCCAATTATTAGATATAGGCTGGGACAAACAGAGTTTATATGTGGGCGTGGGCTTTGTGATGTTAATCTCAACAGTCGCACTCTTTTTGTTAAAAAAGCCGCTCAGAAATTAAAGCATAATTTTAAAAATATAACAAAAGGCGTAATAAACACGCCTTTTTTATTGAATTGATAAAGTACTCATCCCTAGCCTTCAAATCAGAAAGATTCTCAGGTTATTTTTATGTAACATTTTTCTTCTAAAAAATCCTTTTGTTATCCATCTTGAATTTCAACGCATTATGGTGTTAAATCTGCACACATTATAAGGTTATAAAAATATAAAAAAATAAGCTGTAGGAATTTATGTGCCAATTACTCGGAATGAACTGCAATACGCCGACGGATATTGTCTTTTCTTTTGAAGGTTTCCGTCGTCGTGCTGGTCTTACCGACTGCCATTCAGATGGCTTCGGTATCGCTTTTTTTGAAGGTCGTGGTGTGCGTATTTTTCGCGATAACCACGCTGCATCTCAATCCCCGATTGCAGATTGTGTAAAACAATACAACATTAAATCGCTCAATGTGATTGCCCACATTCGCAAGGCAACACAAGGCGGTGTCACCATTGAAAATACCCATCCCTTTATTCGTGAAATTTGGGGACAAAATTGGGTGTTTGCTCACAACGGTAATTTAAAAGAATTACCGGATATGTCTGAGAGTTTCTGCCAACCCATTGGTTCAACGGATTCAGAAGCGGCATTTTGTTATATGGCGGAATATTTGAAAAATCGTTTCCGTCGTAAACCGTCTGAAATAGAAATTTTTGAAGCCATTCAAGACATTACCAAAGAGCTCTCACAAAAAGGGACCTTTAACTTCATTCTTTCAAACGGAGAATGGATGATTGCCCACTGCTCAACCAATTTGCATTACTTAACACGTAAAGCTCCTTTTGGTAAAGCTCACCGCATTGATGATGATGGTGTCATTGATTTTAATGATTATGCAAAAGATGGCGACAAAGTCACCATCATTACGACGTTCCCTCTCACCAAAGATGAGCCTTGGGTCAAAATGGAACATGGTGGTTTCGTCTTCTTCAAAGAAGGGGATAAAATTGCTGAGGTAGTAGGCGTGGCAAAAGAAATGGAAGATGACGGTACATTAGGCAATCGTGCAGCAGCCTGATAACAAATCAAAATAAAAAGTGCGGTCAAAATCATCAGAGATTTTGACCGCACTTTTTTATCTACAATTAACGCATTGTGACAAATTCTTCTGAACCTGTTGGGTGAATCGCCACTGTATTATCAAAGTCTGCTTTGGTTGCACCCATTTTGATTGCCACAGCAAAACCTTGAATCATTTCATCCACACCAAAACCAATGCCGTGTAAGCCCACGATTTTCTCTTCTTTGCCAACGCACACTAATTTCATCCGGCAAGGCTGGCGATGTTCAGTGACAGCGGTATACATTGCCGTGAAAGAGGACTTATACACTTTCACATTTTCTTCACCATATTGCTCAATCGCTTGTGGTTCAGTTAAACCGACTGTACCAATTGGCGGATGGCTAAACACGACAGTTGGCACAAGATTGTAATCTAAATGCTCATTCGGTTTGTTATTGAATAAACGCTCGGATAAACGACGACCTGCCGCCACGGCAACTGGTGTTAATTCAATACCACCTTCGATAATATCACCCACAGCATAAATGCCAGGTACGTTTGTATTTTGATATTTATCGACAATAATTTGTCCGCGTGAATTGGTTTTCACACCGGTTACTTCAAGATTAATCACATCCGTTGCTGGTTCACGACCGATTGCCCAAATTAACGTATCCACTGTGGTTTTACGGCCATCTTGTAATTTCAAGGTAAGTGAACCATCCGTATTTTTCACTACTTCTTCAGGCAACGCTTTGGTGTGCAGTTGGATACCATCTTGTGCTAACACTTCAACTAAAGTCTCGACAATCAATGGATCTTGATTACGCAATGGGGCATGTTGGCGTACAAACAAATGTGTTTCGCTGCCTAAGCTATTTAAAACACCCGCTAATTCAACAGCAATATACCCTGCGCCTACTACTGCGACACGTTTTGGTAACTCATTTAAAGCAAACACACCATTTGAATCAATCCCGTATTCTGCGCCTTTTACCGCTGGAATACTTGGACGACCACCCGTAGCAATTAAGATATGATCTGCAGTCACTAATTCTGTTGAACCATCTGCATAGCTCACTTCAATCGTTTTCGTATCTTTAAAAACGTGCAAAACCATTTAAGCACATCCACATTATTTTTTTCGCTAATACATTATTGTAAGAGGTATGAATACGACCGATGTAAGCTTGACGACTTTCGACTAATTTCGCGTAATCAAACTTTTTCACTTCTACATCAAAACCATAAGCCGGCGCATAACTATTAATCGCTTCTGCAATTTGAGCACCATAAAACATCACTTTTTTTCGGTACACAACCCACATTTACACAAGTACCACCGAGATGTTTTGCTTCAATAATCGCACATTTTTGCCGTAGCTTGCCGCACGGTTAATTGAGGCTATCCCGCCGGAACCACCACCGATAGCAATATAATCATAATGTTTAGTCATTGTAATGATCCTTTTTTTACTTACTAGAATTTTCTCCTATTTTGCCTAAAACTAAAGAAGAAAGCTATAAATTGATTTAATTGGGATTGTCTATATGAAAAGAAAGATCCTCATTTTCAGCATAAATATCAACATACAAAGTAGATTTTCGTTATAATGCCAGCTTACCTCCAGCAAAAAAACAAGCATAAATCATCTTAAAAACTAATCAGCTTACCAAAGGAAAAACCGATATGGCAATCTGGAAAAAGCATTCACACTTAAGCAGCTCAATGAAATGGGAAAACATTGTGCCGTTGGGCATTTGGGGATTGAGATTTCGGCTTATGGAGAAAACTGGATTGAAGCAAAAATGCCCGTTGATCATCGCTACTACTCAACCTTTTTGGCTTATTACATGGTGGTGTGTCTGTTGCTTTGGCTGAAACTATTGGTTCATTAGCGGGATTTCTCTGTATAGAAGAAGGTCAATCTGCCTTAGGATTAGATATCAACGCCAATCACCTTCGCCCAGTAAAACAAGGCGTTGTGATCGCTAAGGCAATGCCTATCAGTTTAAGTAAAAATATCCATGTCTGGCAAATTGACATTCGTGATGAACAAGATAAACTCTGCTGCGTTTCTCGATTAACGCTTTCTATCAAATATTTATGACTATAACTCAAAAATTGGCATCATTTTAGCAAACCTTGGTACGCCTGATGCCCCACAACCCGCTGCGATCTCCCGTTATCTGGCCGATTTTTTAATGGATCCCCGTGTGGTCGATTTACCTCGTTGGAAATGGTATCCCCTTTTAAAAGCCATTATTTTACCTATGCGTTCTAAACGCATTGCACAAAATTATCAATCTATTTGGACAGAACAAGGTTCTCCCCTGCTTGCGATTACAAAGCAACAACAAGCCGGTTTACAAGCTTATTTAAATGAAAAAGGCATCAATGCACAGGTCGAAATTGCTATGACTTACGGCAATCCATCGATGCAAAGTGCGGTCAAAAATTTACTTAAAAATGACGTGGAACGCATAATTGTGTTGCCACTTTACCCGCAATATTCCAGCACAACAACCGGTGCATTGATTGATGCGTTCAATCGTGCCATTGCACAAGAACGTAATATTGTGCCTTTTGAGTTTATTCATTCCTATCATCTTAATGAAAACTACATTAATGCCTTAGTGGATTCGATTAAAGTGCGGTTAAAACCGGATGAGTTTTTTTGCTTTTTTTCTTATCATGGCATTCCATTGCGTTATGAGAATATGGGCGATTATTATCGCCAGCACTGTAAACAAACCACGATTGCAATTGTGGATAAACTTGGCTTAACAGAAAACCAATGGAATATGACATTCCAATCACGCTTTGGGCGTGAAGAATGGTTACAACCTTATACCGATCACTTTTTAGAAGAAGCGGCTTCTCAAGGCATTCAGAAAAATAGTTGTGATCTGCCCGGGCTTTTTCGGTGGATTGCTTAGAAACCTTAGAAGAAATAGAGGTTGAAAATAAAGAGAAATTCTTGACACATGGCGGCGTTTCTTATCACTACATCCCTGCATTAAATGCAGAAAAAGCCCATATTGAAATGATGGGAGAATTGATTTTGGATAAGTTGCAGTAGTAAATCTCCCTAGCCCCCTCTTTACGAAAGAGGGGGATTTTATTGGCAAATAAATGCTTTCCGTTCTTAGCCCTCTCAAATACTCCCTAAAATATTAAAAGTAACTCATAAAAAGGCCCCTCTTTTGTAAAGAGGGGTTGAGGTGATTTAAACAAAAAGGCGAACCTTTCGATTCGCCTTTTAAGATTTCTTTCTAATCAAAGATTAGAAGTATACACGCATACCTACACCGATAGCTCTGTCTTTAACTTTACCAGTATAAGCATCGTTTTTGTAAGATTTAGTTGTTACGTATTTACCTTCTAAGAACACTACAACTTGTTTATGAAGTTTGTAGTCTGCACCAAGCAAGAAACCGTGAGTTTTATCTTTATTAACGTCACCTTTCACACGTTCGTATAGGTAGTTACCATATACTTTAGACGCTGGCACAACTTGATATGCGAAACCAGGAGACACATAGAATTTGTTTGTTTTTGCATCATTCAATTTTTCATGAGCATAACCAAAGTCACCAGTTACTGTGAAATCAGCAAATTTATAACCTAATGATGCTAAAACACCATCTAAACGGTGAGCATATGATGCATCAGTTTCAAAGTTTGTGTGACCATAAGCTAAACGCGCATCTAAATCACCCACTGTATATAATGCACCTACAGCATAAGCATTTTTAATACCTGGTTTTAGCAGTTTGCCTTTTTCATTATTTCTTTGACCAAAGTTATAGTTTGCACTTAATTGCAAACCTTCAATACCTTTATAGTCATAACGAACTACACCAGTACCCGCAGTAGGAATATATTTACCTTTTGGAATGAAACCATATTCATAGTCAACCGCTTGGCTTAAATCATCTGCAATAGTTAACTGACGACCAAATGTGATATCACCAGTTGCTTTACTACCTAAACCTACATAAGCACGTTTAGCGTAAAGTCTACCAAACTCATCACGAGAATCAGTATCATCAAAACGGAATTCTAAACGACCTAATGCATAGAAATCGTTATCTAAATTATGTTTTACAGTGATGCCGAAACGTGAACCTGCATTACGTAAAGCTGAGTTAGCTGTTTTAGTTGACTTACCAGCGGCATCGTATTTTTTGCTATCCGCTTTTTCCATGATTAAACGAAGAGAACCGTTTAACTCAACTTTAGTACCTTCGTTGTCGTAAACTACTGCTGCGTTTGCTGCTGAAGCGGCAAATGCAGAAACGATTAATGCTGCTAGTGTCTTTTTCATAATTGTTATTCCTTTTGGTTGTTACCGATGATTTTTGATTGAAGCAATTTTTCATAAAAGTTCAATCTCCGAAATAGACGTCGCAAATATTACAAAATAAACCTATAGTGTCAATGGAGGATCCCGACCAATGTTCTAAAAATCCGATCAAGATCACATTTTTTTGAACAAAAAGGATATTTTTTTGAGCAAACTAAGCGCATTCCACCGAAAAATGAAATCACCTCTTTAATGCTTTTTAGCGCCTAATGCAATCATAATTAAACGATCAACACCTAAAGCAACGCCTGACGTATTCGGAATGCCCGCTTGTAATGCAGCAAGAAAAACGATGATCAATTTCACGTTGTGGCAAACCAGCTCTTGCACGTAGGCGATTATCTTGCTCAAAACGATGTTGTTGTTCACGAGCATCTGTAAGCTCATGAAAACCGTTGGCTAGCTCTAATCCTTTATAATAGAACTCAAAGCGTTCTGCTACTCGGCTATCTTCAGGACTAAGCTGCGCAAGTGCCGCTTGGGAAGAAGGGAAATGATAAACGGCGACTGGCGTCTCTTGACCAATTTTAGGTTCTACCACTTCACTGAATAGAAATTGTAATAAAAGTATCACGATCCTCATCTTCATCTGCCATAAAGTTGTATTTACGTGCAACTTCCACCAATTCTTGACGAGTCGCTGATAATGGATCTAATCCTACATATTCTTGGAAGACAAATTGATAACTTAAAGTTTCTGCGGGTTTACAATCGAGAATCTGTTGTAGTAAATCATCGACTTCATTCATCAGACGGTACATATCAAAGTGCGGTCGATACCATTCGAGCATAGTAAATTCCGGATTATGGCGATTGCCCGCTTCTTCATTACGGAATACTTTACCAATTTGAAAGATCGGTCCACTGCCTGCCGCCAGTAAACGCTTCATGTGATATTCCGGACTTGTGGAAAGCCAGAGCGTTTTCGACAGTTCATCAAAAGGGCAACAAATTCTGTATTAAAGGTGGAAAGATGAAGATCCGTCACGCCAAATTCACTTAAAACTGGAGTTTCTACTTCTAGTAATCCACGTTCAGTAAAGAACTGGCGAATATCAGCAATAATTTTGGCTCTCGCCAATAAGTTTTTAATTGATGCGGAAGGTTGCCATTCTATTTTTTTATCGCTAAGTGCGGTCATTTTTTTCTCCGTTTTCACCTTTAAAATGAATTAGACTATTGTAAACAAGAGTAATTTTTAACTCAATAATCCGACTAAATCATTCTTAAACGAAAACGGTTATCATCTAAAAAAATATAAAAAGTAACTTTTTTTGAGTTAGATCACACTTTTGATATTTTATCCGTTTATTCGGGAAAAAAAGGTTACTAATTTGTGAACAAAAAGTGGCAGAATGACAACATATCCCCTATTTATTTAGGGCATTTTATTTTTTTACTTTCTATTGATTGGAGGATATCGTGCAAACGGTTAATGTCGATATTGCTATTGTTGGCGCTGGTGGTGGCGGTTTACGTGCCGCAATTGCAGCAGCAGAAGCAAACCCTAACTTAAAGATCGCATTAGTTTCTAAGGTTTATCCTATGCGTAGCCATACGGTTGCAGCAGAAGGTGGTGCGGCCGCAGTAATTAAAGAGGAAGATTCCTACGATAAACACTTCCACGATACCGTTGCCGGTGGTGACTGGTTATGTGAACAAGATGTGGTGGAATACTTCGTTGAACATTCTCCAGTGGAAATGACTCAACTTGAACGTTGGGGCTGCCCTTGGAGCCGTAAAGCAGATGGCGATGTAAACGTGCGTCGTTTCGGTGGGATGAAAATCGAACGTACTTGGTTCGCAGCAGATAAAACCGGTTTCCACTTATTACATACTCTTTTCCAAACATCCATTCAATATCCACAAATTCAACGCTTTGACGAGCACTTCGTTTTAGACATCTTAGTTGATGATGGTCATGCTCGTGGTATGGTTGCGATGAATATGATGGAAGGTACACTTGTTCAAATCAACGCAAATGCGGTTGTGATTGCAACTGGCGGTGGCTGTCGTGCATTTAAATTCAACACCAACGGCGGTATCGTAACAGGTGATGGTTTATCAATGGCATATCGTCACGGTGTTCCACTTCGTGATATGGAATTCGTCCAATACCATCCAACTGGTTTACCAAATACTGGTATCTTAATGACTGAAGGTTGTCGTGGTGAAGGTGGTATCTTAGTGAATAAAAACGGCTACCGTTATTTACAAGACTATGGTCTAGGCCCTGAAACCCCAATCGGTAAACCTGAAAACAAATATATGGAACTTGGTCCACGTGATAAAGTTTCACAAGCATTCTGGCAAGAATGGAAAAAAGGCAACACCTTAAAAACAGCAAAAGGTGTCGATGTGGTTCACCTTGACTTACGTCACTTAGGTGAAAAATATTTACATGAGCGTCTTCCATTCATTTGTGAATTAGCCAGTGCTTATGAAGGTGTAAACCCAGTTAATGAACCAATCCCAGTTCGCCCGGTTGTTCACTACACCATGGGTGGTATTGAAGTGGATTACAACAGCGAAACTCGCATTAAAGGTTTATTTGCTGTGGGTGAATGTGCATCTTCTGGTTTACATGGTGCAACCGTTTAGGTTCTAACTCGCTTGCAGAATTAGTAGTTTTAGGCCGTGTTGCAGGTGAATATGCCGCACAACGTGCAGCAGAAGCTCAATCTACAAATCGTGCTGCAGTTGATGCACAAGCGCAAGATGTTGTCGCTCGCCTTAAAGCGCTTTATGACCAAGAAGGTAATGAATCTTGGTCTGAAATTCGTGATGAAATGGGTACCGTAATGGAAGAAGGTTGTGGTATCTACCGTGACCAAGAAAGCATGCAAAAAGCAGTAGATAAAATTGCTGAGCTTAAAGAACGTTATAAACGTATTCGTGTTGCAGACCGTTCAAGCGTATTCAATACCGATGTGCTTTACACTGTAGAATTAGGTTACATCCTTGATGTGGCACAATCTATTGCCAACTCTGCAATTGAACGTAAAGAGTCTCGTGGTGCACACCAACGCTTAGACTATACTGAACGTGATGATGTGAATTATTTAAAACACACCCTTGCTTACTACAATGGCGATGATGCACCGCGTATTGAATACAGCCCGGTGAAAATCACTAAATCTCAACCAGCAAAACGTGTTTATGGTGCTGAAGCAGAAGCGGCAGAAGCGGCTGCGAAAGCTAAGGAGCAAGCAAATGGCTAATTCACCAGTAATGACTGTAGAAGTATTACGCTACAACCCAGAAAATGATCAAGAGCCACATTTAAGCTCTTATCAAGTACCTTATGATAACCAAACTTCTCTTTTAGATGCGTTAGGTTACATTAAAGATAAACTTGAACCGTCTCTTTCTTATCGCTGGTCTTGCCGTATGGCGATCTGCGGTTCTTGTGGGATGATGGTGAATAACAAACCTAAATTGGCTTGTAAAACATTCTTACGTGATTACAGCGGCCATATGCGTATTGAACCATTAGCAAACTTCCCTATTGAACGCGACTTAGTGGTTGATTTAAGCCACTTTATCGAAAGTTTAGAGGCTATTAAACCTTATATTATTGGTAACGAAGCACCAGCATTAGATGGTAAACCACATCAATCAAAAGAATTGCAAGTAAGCCGTACTAAACAAACCCCGGCACAACTTGAAAAATATCGTCAATTCTCAATGTGTATCAACTGTGGTTTATGCTATGCGGCGTGTCCACAATTTGGTTTAAACCCTGAATTCTTAGGTCCTGCAGCAATTACAATGGCACACCGTTACAACCTTGATAACCGTGACCATGGTAAAGCACAACGTATGCCATTATTAAATGGTAAAAACGGTGTTTGGAGCTGTACTTTCGTAGGTTATTGTTCTGAAGTGTGTCCAAAACACGTGGATCCTGCTTCTGCAATCAACCAAGGCAAAGTGGAAAGTGCCAAAGATTATGTTATCTCAATGCTAAAACCAAAAGGCTAAGGGGAAGAATATGTCAGTAACAGTAAGTAAACGCAAAAAATATGTTCGCCCAATGACGGCTACTTGGTGGCAAAAATTGGATTTCTACAAAGCGTATATGGTACGTGAAGCAACCTCTATCTTTGCTGTATGGTTCTGTATCGTATTGCTTTACGGTGTGCTTTGCCTTGCAAGCAATCCTGTACCAGGCTTAGGTATTGTTGATTTCATTGGCTTCTTAAGAAATCCAATTGTGGTGTTCTTAAATATCATCACATTAATTGCGACCTTATATCACACTGCAACTTATTTCGTGATGACACCAAAAGTGATGAACATCATTGTTAAAAATGAACGCTTACCACATCACTTGTTAAGAAATGCACTTTGGGCAGTGACGGCAGTGATTAGTGTTATCGCATTAATTTTAGTTTATATGTAGGGAGAGAAAAAATGGTCGAACAAAATCCAAAACGCTCTGGTGAACCACCAGTATGGTTGATGTTTGGTGCTGGCGGGACTGTCAGTGCGATTTTCTTCCCTGTGGTAATCTTAATCCTTGGTTTATTGTTACCATTCGGATTAATTGATCCACATAACTTAATTACATTCGCTTATTCTTGGATCGGAAAATTAGTTATCTTAGTTTTAACAATTTTCCCAATGTGGTGTGGCTTACACCGTATTCATCACGCGATGCACGATCTTAAAATCCACGTGCCTGCAGGCGGATTTATCTTCTACGGTCTAGCAACCATTTACACTGTTTGGGTGTTATTTGCCGTATTAGGTTTGTAATTTAAAAGTACTAAAGTGAAGAAATAAAAGTGCGGTCATTTTTGACCGCACTTTTTTCTTGAATTTTTCGTTCATCTCTATAAGATCTGCGAACATTTATTCTAAAAAAATAACTTTATATGAAAGAAAAAAATCTCAATTAACCAATTTACAAACAGAAATACAAACTCGTTACGATAGTTTAAGTAAAAGACTTAAACAAGTTGCAAAAATATATCTTAGATAATAGCGACAGTATTGTTTTTGATACCGTTGCCGTTATTGCAGAAAAAGCTGATGTTCCCCCTTCAACGCTTATTCGTTTTGCTTCTGAATTCGGTTTTTCCGGTTTTAACGAAATGAAACAAATCTTCCGTGAAAATCTTATGGAAAAAACCACTAATTACACGGAAAGACTTCAACTTTCACATAAAAATTGCTAAATCAGAAGGTGAAGAATCACCAGAAGATATTTTGACTATTTTCTCACAAGCCAATAGCCAAGCGTTACATCAGTTAGCCGAACAAACCACAAATGAACAAATTAATGAAGCAGCCAAAATTCTCAAAGAGGCCAATAATATTTTTATCATTGGATTAAAGCGTTCTTTTAGTGCTGCCTGCTATTTAAACTATGCCTTACAACACTTAGATTGTCGTTCTTTTTTAATTAATGGATTAGGTGGAATGTTTGATGAACAGCTTAATCAAGTCAAAGAAGGAGACGTTGTTGTCGCAATTAGTTTCTCACCTTATGCAGCTGAAACGGTTAATATTAGTAAGGTTTGTGCTAAAAAAGGGGTTAAACAAATTTCTATTACAGATAGCCAAATTAGCCCATTACTCGCATTCAGTGATATTGCATTTGTTATCAAAGAAGCACAAGTACTCGGCTTCCGTTCTCAGTGTTCAACAATGACCTTAGTGCAAACACTTGCAATTGTATTAGGTTTAGAAAAAGAAAAAGATAAAAACACCAAATAATAAAAATGCCCCAAGATGGGGCATTTTACATTTACAATTATTGACGAGATTTCCAAAGCTTAATGAGTCTTCTGTATCTTTCGCTCACTTCAGCAATAAGCTCATCATCTGTTAATTTTTCCACTTAACCACTCTCCTGATGGTTGCCCGAAAATTGTTCGTCCTACAGCAAAACCTTTGACTAAAGGTGCATTGGTTGATGCATCAAATACTGCTTTAAACTTATCTTCCGGTGCATCCAAACCTAAAATCAAGATTCCACGGCAATATGGATCATTTGCTTGAATGACTTCGCTAATATGCGCCCAAGCTTTTGCTGAAACACCTGGTAATTTCCACCAATCTGGTTTAATGCCTAAATGATAGAAATGCGTAATAATTTCAGCATAGTATTCTTCATTTTGTTCCATATCTGAAGGTAAAATCACTTCTAATAGCAATTCATGTCCTGTTCGACAGCAAGCTTGATACACTTGTTTTAATGTTGCATCTTGCTCTGTTTTCATTTCAATACTGTCTTTCGGATGGTAAAAGACCAAACATTTCACCACATGTTCTTGTGGCCAGCTTGCTAATTGACTACCTAAATCACCATATTCCAAACGTAATGGGCGAGAAGTAGGAAGTTCAATTGGACGGCCAATCCACCAATGTTTACCCGTAATTTCGTTTAATGCAGCTTGCCCAAAAGTAGTATCAGCAAGAATTCCTGCTTGTCCATCATAAATCCCCTCTTCTTGTGCTGTTCTTTCTGCAGCTTGTAAGAGAAGTTGTTTCAATTTAGGAATTCGTTTGACATCTGCACCACATTTCTCAGCGAGATCAACTAACTGTTTGCGATGATCAAAAGCAAAGATACATAAATTATCCCATTTTTGCTTTTCGGGTAGTGACTCGATGTAAATGATTTAATTGTGGATCTAAATCTGGACGAGGTACTGATTCTGCTCGGGCTAAGTAATTATCTAACTCGGCTTTTGTAGGCATTGCCGGAGCACAACCGTGACGAGACACCACTAATGCACCACAGGCATTTGCATAACGACAAGATTGTTCCCAACCTTCATTATTAATGTAACCTCGAATGAGTCCGGACATGAATGCATCACCTGCTCCAAGTACGTTCAGTACTTCCACTCTCACACCATAAACATTTAATCCACCATCCAAATCATCAGGGATATCCCCTTCAAATACTGAACAACCTAATGCGCCACGTTTACAAACCAAAACAGCATGGCTGAACTTACGCACATTTTTAAGTGCGGTTAATGTATCAGTTGAACCACCAGCAATATGAAATTCTTCTTCGGTACCCACGAGTACATCAAAATGATGTAATACTTCTTGTAACGATTTTGTCACCGCTTCTGAATCAATAAAACGAGTTTCACCATCACCAAGAGAAGTTAGCCCCCATAATACCGGGCGATAATCAATATCTAATAAGCGTTTTGTATTATTTCTACCCGCATACTCTAATGCAGTTAACACTGCTTCCCTAGTTTTCGGGTGGGATAAATGCGTCCCTGTGATAGCTAATGCTTTAGCTGAAGCAATATAGCTTTCATCAAAGTCTTCTTTTGTAATAGCCATATCAGCACAATTTTCACGATAGAAAATTAATGGGAATGTATCCTGATCTTTAATACCTAAAATGACAAGTCCGGTTAAGCGTTCTTTATCAGTAATGAGATGACTGGTATCTACGCCAACACGCTGTAATTCTTCACGCAAGAAACGGCCCATATGCTCATCCCCAACACGTGCTAGCATTGAGGATTTCACACCTTGCACAGCAGTTCCATAGGCAACATTGCCTGAAGATCCACCTAGATATTTGGAAAAAGAAGATGCATCTTCTAATCTCGCACCAATTTGTTGTGCATAAAGATCAACAGCTACGCGACCGAGACAAATGAGGTCTAGTGTTTTTTTCTACCGTTTTCATAATGCCATTCCTTCTAATTAATAAAGTTGCTTCATTAACACAAATTGAAACATATATTTCAAAAAAATCAATAACGAAATTTCATTTTTTAGACATTAATCACAAAATCAGTATCTAAAAACTGTTCTAATACATCTAAAACAATCCTGTTTACTACACTGTCCAACCTTCATTTATAAAAATCGGATTCTCGTGTTAAAAAAAGTTTGATCTCATGTCTCAAAAATGAAATTTTTTTATTTCAAAAAATATTTAAAATTAGAAGAATGCTTATATACTAGCACTAATGCAAGTTACCCTAAAAAGGAGATTACAATGAAAACTGTAAGACTAACTGTGGCACAAGCGCTAATAAAAATTCCTTTGATAATCAATATATTGAGTTTGACGGTAAAGTCACTAAATTTGTTGAAGGCATCTTTGGTATTTTTTTGGACATGGCAATGTATTAGGCATTGGTCAAGCATTAGAACAAGACAGCGGTAATCTCATCGTTCGTCAAGGGCGTAATGAACAAGGTATGGCCCATGTGGCCATTGGTTTTGCAAAGCAAAATCTACGTAAAAAAATTTATGCTTGTACCTCTTCTGTTGGGCCTGGTGCGGCCAATATGATTACAGCAGCCGCAACCGCAACCGCCAATCGTATCCCACTTCTTCTTTTTACCGGGTGATGTGTTTGCAACCCGCCAACCTGATCCTGTTTTACAACAAATTGAGCAATTTCATGACTTAAGCATTAGCACAAATGATGCATTTAAAGCAGTAAGCAAATATTGGGATCGTGTTAGCCGCCCAGAACAATTAATGACTGCCTGTATTAATGCCATGCGAGTATTAACTGACCCGGCAGATACCGGTGCAGTAACTCTCGCCCTACCGCAAGATGTTCAAGCTGAAGCCTATGATTTCCCTGAATATTTTCTACAAAAACGGGTTCACCGAATTGAAAGAACACTACCAACTGAGCCAATGTTGAAATTTGCCATTGAGCTTATTATGAGTTCAAAAAAACCATTAATTATTTGTGGCGGTGGTGTGCGTTATTCAGAAGCAGCAGAACAACTCAAGTACTTTGCAGAAACATTCCATATTCCTTTTGCAGAGACTCAAGCGGGTAAAAGTGCGGTTGTTTCTGAACATAGTTTTAACGTTGGCGGTGTAGGCGAAACAGGTTGTTTAGCCGCTAATCTCTTGGCAAAAGAGGCGGACCTCATTATCGGTATTGGTACTCGCTATACAGATTTCACTACTTCCTCTAAATGGATCTTCCAAAATCCAGAGGTGAAATTCCTAAATATTAACATTGCCCGTTTTGATGCTTATAAATTAGATGGTGTCCAAGTGGTGGCTGATGCTAAAGAAACCCTAGAAAAACTGACCGCACTTCTATCGCCAACAGGTTATCGCTATCGTGCACAGTGGGGCAATTCAATTAGTGAAGCTAAAGCGCAATTTAAACAGGAATTACAACGTATTTATCACGCGACTTACACTGAAAAAGATTTCATCCCAGAAGTGAATGATGCCTTGGATCGAGAAAAAGTTTATGAGGAATTTATTAAGCTTACTCAATCTTGCTTAACACAAAGCCGTGTTCTAGGCATTATCAATGAGACCTTAGGTGAAAACGATATCATTGTTGGAGCTGCTGGTAGCTTACCTGGCGACTTACAAAGAGCGTGGCAATCTAAAGGTGAAAATACCTACCATTTAGAATATGGCTATTCTTGTATGGGTTATGAAGTCAATGCAGCTTTAGGAGCAAAATTAGCTCAATCAGAAAAAGAGGTTTATGCCTTATTAGGTGATGGTTCTTATATGATGCTTCATTCTGAACTTGTCACATCCGTACAAGAAAATAAAAAAATTAACGTCGTGTTATTCGACAATATGACTAACGGATGTATTAACAACTTACAAATCGGCAATGGTATGGATAGCTTTGCAACAGAATTCCGTTTCAGAAATCCACAAACCAACAAATTAGATGGTGGATTCGTACCTGTCGATTTTGCCATGAACGCTGCTTCTTACGGATGTAAGACCTACAAAGTCACAACAGAAGAAGAATTGTACGCCGCCTTAGCAGATGCTAAAAAAACAAAAATGTTTCCACATTAATTGATATTAAAGTACTACCCAAAACCATGATTCATGGTTATGGCAGTTGGTGGCACGTCGGCGTAGCAGAGGTTTCTGAAAAAGAGACTATCCGTAAGGCTCATGAAAATAGTGTGAAACACATTAACGAAGCGAGACGCTATTAGTCAAGGATTTGATTTATCTCCAATTTAACTACTCTTTCGAGAAGGAAAAACTATGAAAGCTGAAAACGTGAAATTAGGTATCGCGCCAATTGGTTGGACTAACGATGACATGCCTGATCTTGGCAAAGAAAATACCTTTGAACAATGTGTTAGTGAAATGGCGCTGGCCGGTTTTACTGGATGTGAAGTCGGAAATAAATATCCGCGTGATGTAGAAGTGCTAAAACACAAATTGAGTGTTCGTGGAATTCAAATTTGTAATGCTTGGTTTAGTACCTTTTTTGTAGATGGCAAAAAGAAGAAACGATCAAAGAATTTATTAAACATCGAGACTTCCTTCATGCAATGGGAGCCAAGGTTATTGGCTGTTCTGAACAAAGCCGTAGTATCCAAGGTACAACAAAAGCTGTTTTTAAAGAAAAAACTGTTTTTACTGAAGAAGAATGGCAGCTCCTTGCTGAGGGCTATAATGAACTAGCCAAATTAGCCGCCGAAAAAGGCATGAAAGTATGCCTGCATCATCACATGGGCACTGGTATTCAAACTCCAGCTGAAATTGATAAATATATGGCTGTCGTTAACGATGACGTGTATTTGCTATTTGATTCTGGTCATATCTATTATTCTGAAGGCTCACAAAAAGCGATGCTAGACGTATTAGAGAAATACATAGACCGAATTTGCCATGTACATTTAAAAGATGTGCGTGATGAAGTCGTTGCTGAAGTAAAAGCAAATGATCTTAGCTTTTTGGAAGGTGTTCGTAAAGGCACATTCACCGTACCAGGTGATGGCGTAATCGATTTCAGACCAATTTTTGATATTCTTGAAAAACACAATTATAAAGGCTGGATGGTAGTTGAGGCAGAACAAGACCCAGCCATCGCTAACCCATTTGAATACGCCGTCAAAGGCCGTAAATACATTAAAGAAACAGCGGGGATCTAATTATGATTAAAGTAGGTATTATCGGCGCCGGTCGTATTGGTCGCGTACATTCTGAAAGTATTACAAAATATGTGAAGGGCGCTGAAATTAAAGCAATTTCTGACGTCAGAGTGACAGATGAACTTAAACAATGGGCGAAAGGCATGGGCATTGCTCATGTTTATGAGGATTACAAACAAATTCTACAAGATCCGGAAATTGATGCTGTATTAGTCTGTTCTTCCACCAATACCCATGCGCCAATTTCTATTGAAGCTTCTCGAGCAGGCAAGCACATTTTCTGCGAAAAACCAGTTGATGCAGATGTCAATCGTATCAAAGAAGTCTTAGCAGAAGTAGAAAAAGCTGGCGTGAAATTCCAAGTTGGCTTAATCGCCGCTTTGACCATAACTTCAAAGCGATTAAAACTCGCGTAGAAAATGGTGATATTGGTGAACCGCACTTAATTCGAGTGACCTCGCGTGACCCAGATGCACCATCAATTGAATATGTAAAAGTATCTGGTGGAATGTTCTTCGATATGACCATTCACGACTTCGACATGATTCGTTATTTATCTGGCAGTGAGGTTGTAGAAGTGTACGCAGCTGGTGGTGTGTTGGTCAATCCAGAAATCGGTAAAGCTGGCGACATCGACACCGCTGTTATCACCTTAAAACTTGCTAACGGTGCTATTGGTGTGATCGATAATAGCCGAAAAGCAGTTTACGGTTACGATCAACGAGCTGAAGTATTCGGCTCAAAAGGGGCGGTGCAAACTCGCAATGATACCGATTCTACGGCGGTTTATTCCTGTGAAGCCGGTGTGATTGCCGAGAAACCTAAATACTTCTTCTTAGAACGTTATATGCAATCTTTTGCTGACGAAATGGCTTGTTTTGTTGATTCCGTAGTAAACGACAAACCGACTTTAGTGAATGGTAATGATGGATTACAACCGGTAATTATCGCTCTTGCGGCTAAACGTTCATTAGATGAAGGACGCCCAGTTAAATTAGCAGAAATTGCTTAGAACTAAACATATAAATATGGAAAGAGACCTAAAGAAATTTAGGTCTTTTTTATCTCCTAAAACAACAAAAAATGATGGGAAACATTCCCTCATTTACCATAGAGATTTAGTTTCCAATAAGTCCAACTAGCATTTCAGATAATTACTACGTCATTTCAAAAACGCCCTCTTTTTTGACCGCACTTTTCTTAATAAAAACGCATACATGTATTCTTTTTATGCTTTAAACCTTAATGCAAATAAAAAGGCTACCATAGGTAGCCTTTTCTGAAATCAATGGGTATTTGTCTCCATTACCCTTTTTTTACGACGTTTTAAAGTATCAGTAATACTGCGATTACAATAATCGCCCCTTTAACAATTTGCTGCCAGTATGGATCTCACACCTAACATATTTAAGCCTTTATTGGTGGTACCGATAATTAAAGCTCCAATCACACACATTGGAATAGTACCGAAGCCACCACTTAAAGAAACTCCACCAATAACGGCTGCCGCGATAGCATCAAGCTCCCAAGCTAAACCGTAAGATGGGTTACCCGCATAGGTTCGTGATGCGAGTAAAGCGCCTGCTAATCCAGATAATGCTCCACCTAGAACATAAACCCAAATTAATGTTCTATTTGTGTTAATACCACAAATTTTAGCTGCATTCAGATTTCCACCTACTGCATAAACATGACGACCAAAAGTTGAACGGCTAAGTAAAATATGAGAAGCAATCACAATTAAGATATACAACAAAACCAGCCCTGGAAGTCCAAAAATATTCACATCAGCAATCCAGGTAAATGCTTCTGAAGATGCATCAATTGGACGACCATCAGAATAAAGCTGTGCAGCACCACGTGCAATAATCATCATACCTAAAGTTGAGATAAACGGCGGAATGCCTCCAAGCGCTGTCAATCCACCATTAAATAATCCCAATAAAGCACCAATTAAAATTGATGCGGCAAAAGCCAGTAGTGCAGATGATACACTATCGTTACCAGTCACAATTGAAGCAGAAACGACCGCTGTAAGCGCCACCACAGAGCCTGATGATAGATCAATACCTGTGGTAATGATGATGAAGGTTACGCCAATTGCAATAATACCAAACATGGATACCTGTTCGATAATACTCCATACTGTTCTAGCTGAAAAATCCGTCTATTGAAACAGACAATGCCAAAAAGAGAAGAATTAAAATTAAGACCATTCCATACGCATTAATCATTTTCTTCAGTGTCACGTTTTCCATAATAAACCTCTCACTTTTTTAATCTTAATAAATAAACTATTCTAATTAATAGACACTAACCCGAAGCCAATTCAAGTACTCGCTCTTGAGTCAATTCTGTATGTGGAATGATGCCAACTTGATGCCCTTCATGCATAACCATAACGCGATCACTCATTGATAAAAGCTCCAACATATCTGACGTAATCATAATGATTGTTTTACCTTGTTTTGATAACTCAACCATCAATTTATAGAGCTCAGCTTTAGCCCCTACGTCAATCCCTTTCGTTGGTTCATCTAAAATCAAAATTTCAGGCTCTAGTAATAACCAACGAGCAAGCAATACTTTTTGTTGGTTACCTCCAGACAGATTATTCGTAATCACATCCACATTTGGCGCTTTTATTTTGAGTTTTGTTTTTTGTTCATTTGCCGTTTTTTGTGCTCTTGCAACAGATACGAGAAAATTCTCTAAATAAGGCGACATTTCAGGCATGATCATATTGTCTGTAATGCTCAGATTTAGGAATAAGCCTGTCAATTTTCTGTCTTCAGTTACAAAGCCAATTTTATGCTTCATGGCATCTAGTGGATTATTAATAATCGCTTTTTCGCCTTTAATATAAATCTCACCACTATCCGCAGGTTTATAACCAAATAAGCCTTCTACAATTTCTGAACGACCTGCTCCAACTAATCCAGCAATTCCAAAGATCTCACCTTTACGTACAGCAAAAATTAATATCTTGATATTTTTCCTTCTCGGGTAAAAATGTTTAATTTCTAAAAACAATCTCATCAGATAACTCAAAAACGCTCACGTTGGAACATTTCTGACATATCACGGCCAACCATCATGGAAATGAGTTGTTCTTTGGTCACTTCTTTTGTTGGCTTCGTATCCACATATTGACCATCGCGAATTACCGTGATCTCATCAGACACTCTAAAAAAACTTCATCTAATTTGTGAGAGATGAAGATAATCGCAATGCCTCTTGCTTTAACCGTCTCAATAATGCGATAAAGTTGATCTACTTCATTTTCAGTTAATGCCGTTGTTGGCTCATCCATAATGATCACTTTCGCATCATTAGAAACGGCTGTCGCAATCGCAACCAACTGAGCTTTTGCCACCGATACATCGGACATTTTTTTCTGTCACATCCATTGGCACACCAAGTTCTTTTAAAATAGCGGAAGCTTGCTCATTCATTGCTTTTTGATTAAGGAAAAATTTACCTTTCGTTATTTCCCGACCTAAATAAAAATTATCCGCAATCGTCAAATTAGCAGCAGGAGAAATTTCCTGAGGCACCATAGTGAGACCTCGACGAATTGCATCAATAGGACGTCCCGGTTTAAAAGGTTTATCATCTAGAATAAGTTCTCCACCTTCATCAGGAATATAAATTCCATATAGAATTTTCATCAATGTGGATTTACCAGCTCCATTTTCCCCCATCAGAGCATGAACACTTCCACGCTTGACCCGGAGATTGATCTGATCTAATGCCTTAACCCCAGGAAATGTTTTCGATACATTTCTCATTTCTAAAATATAGGGAGAATTTGAGCTATTACTATTCGTCATGTTTAACTCCTTGACTCGGTAAAAATAAATACGGAAATAACGTTATAAAGTGCGGTCAATTTACTCCTTATATTTGTTGATATATTGTTCCTTCATTTCTGGGGTAACCAATTCAAAAGGAATCCAGTTATATTTGGGAACTTCTTCACCAAGCGCAGCCTTGTAGGCCATTTCTGCACTCAATCGTCCTTGTCCTGATGCAGATTGATAAACGGTAGCATCTAATCCGTTACCTAAATAAGCTAAAGCATCTGGTGTTGCATCAATTCCTACAATGAGTATGTCTTCATCTTTAAAGCCAAGTTTCTTTGCAGCCAATAAAGCCCCTATCGCCATTTCATCATTATTGCTTAGAATTACATTTGTATCTCGGTGAGCTGAAAGCAAGTTTTCTGCGACTTCCATCCCCTTAGCTCTATCCCATTTTGCTTCTTGTTCTGCGACCACTTTAATTTCAGGATGCTGAGCAAAGATCTTTTTATTACCTTCTGTTCGTTTAATTTGAGCTTCTAACCCCAACGGTCCAAGTAAAATAATGGCCTTAGCTGGTTTACCATTCAATGAATTAACAATAAATTTGCCCTGCATTTCACCACTTTTAATTTCTTCAGAACCAACGTAGCTCGCTACGTATTGCATGTCTTCTTCATTCGGTTTCACTGTTACCACAATTAAAGGAATCTTCGCTTTTCTTGCTTTTAATCCAATGGCTTTTACGATCTTTTGATCTGTTGGCATAATAATCAACGCATCGACCTTTGAATCAATAAAATTTTCCACATCATTTAACATCTTAGCGGGATCGCCATTCGCATCGGCATATTTAAATTTAAGATTAGATTGGGAGGTGACAAACTTATCCATGGAATCCTGCAAATAAGTGGGATATTTATCTGCAAGGCTATACATTGAAACACCAACTACTATCGACTTGGCTAAAATAACTGGGGCGAAAAAGAGACTAATAACTAAAATGCATACTTTTTTTAACATTGTTCATCCCTCCATTAATAAATCTCTTTAGCTTTAACCGGAAGGGTTATGCCCCTTCCGTTATTTAGATGAGAAAATCTATTTTTTATATCTCGCTTGATATTCCTCTTTTTTATCTGGTGTAACGAGTTCAAAAGGTACCCATTTCACAGCTGGAACTTTTTCACCTTTTGCAGCAAGGTAGGCCATTTCAGCCCCCTGCAGAACCTTGTCCTGCAGCTGATTGGAATACCGTAGCATCTAATCCTTTACCTAAATAATCTAATGCATCAGGTGTTGCATCAAGACCAACAATAATTAAATCTTCATCTTTAAGACCTAATTTTCTACCTGCTAATACCGCCCCAATCGCCATTTCATCATTATTACTAACAACAACATTTAAATTTTTATTTGCCGCCAGTAAGTTCTCTGCAATTTCTAAGCCTTTAGCTCTATCCCATTTACCTTCTTGTTCCGTAAAAAATTTTAATATTTTTTTATGCTGACCAAAAAATTTCCTTATTACCTTGTGTACGCTTAATTTGAGCATCCTGACCCAAAGGTCCCATCAAGATAGCAGCTTCAGCAGGGTTACCTTTTAAGGTATCAACAATGAAGTTAGCTTGAATACGTCCACCTTCGATTTCATCCGATCCTACATAACTAGTAACGAACTGCATATCTTCGTCTAATGGTTTACGGTTGATAATAATGAGAGGGATACCGGCTCGTTTCGCTTTTTTGCCAATAACCTTAACAATATTTGGATCTGTTGGAACCACTAGTAATGCATCAACTTTTTGATCAATAAATGTTTCTGCATCGTTTAATAAACGAGCGGGGTCACCATTCGCATCTGCAAGTTTAATTTCTACATCATCATGTGCTTTATCAAACTCACGAATGGCATCTTGAAGATAAGTTTGCCATTTATCAGAAAAGGCAACCATTGGTGCACCAATCACAACATTTTTAGCGACAACAGCTTGAGACGTTAATAAAACTCCACCAAAAAGTAACGCAAGCAATGTTTTTTTCATAATGCTACTCCCTTTATCAGTTAAACGAATAACAAAGATTGAAATACAGCTATACTCTCGCAGTATGCGAATATAAATTTCACCAATGCACAAATTGGAATAAATCATCCAACACTATCTATATCATTAAAAGAAGATTTTCTGCAACTGTCATTTTTTTGAAAGTGTGAAGTAGATCTTACTTTTTAGTTGAAAAATATTTACTATTCGCAAAAATCTTCCGATTAATAATAAAAAAATAAGGGGCACTATAATTGAATGCCCCTCATCGAATTACGCTATTTCTTCCACGTTTACCCAACGTTTTTGGTGATACGATAATGCTATTGCATCTAACACGCGAGACACCTTATATCCTTCTTCAAAATCAGGATATAAAACACCTTCAGGTGAAGCTAAACCATTTACTAAATCTCTGATCTCCACCGTTTTCTGATCGTTAAAACCAATACCATGACCTGCGCTCACACAAAAATTCTTGTAATCCGGATGCAATGGTCCAGTAAGGATTGTTTTAAATCCTTGTCTCGCTGGATCTTCATCATGTAAATAAAGCTTTAATTCAGCCATTCTTTCTTGAGTATAAGAAATACTGCCTTTTGTCCCTGTAATCACATAGCTCAGTCCCATTTTTCGTCCACATGCAATTCGAGACGTTTCAATCGTTCCCATGCATCCATTATCAAATCGAACCAAAGCTGTCGCCTGATCTTCATTCTCTACAGCTAAACGCTCTTGTACATTATGAGGGTTTGGGCGATTTTTAATTACTGTTTGCATATCTCCAATAACAGCCCGAATATCCTGCCCTAATAAGTACTGAGACATCTGTACAATATGAGCCGCTAAATCCCCCAATGCACCTAGTCCTGCTTTTTCTTTCACACAGTGCCAATCTAATGGTGTATTTTCGTTAGCTAAGTAATCTTCATTATGAGTACCATAAAAATGTACTACTTCTCCAATTTCACCATTAGCAATAATTTCTCTGGCTAATTGAGTAGTTGGATTTTTTATATAATTAAACCCAACCAAGGTCTTAACATTTGCTTTCTTTGCCACTTCATACATTAATTTGGCATCTTCTGCTGTGAGCGCTAGCGGCTTTTCAGAGTAAACATGTTTACCATTAGCAATAGCCGCTAATGCAATTTCTTTATGGAGAAAGTTTGGAGTGCAAATATCTACTACATCCACATTTGGATCTTGCACAATATCCCTCCAATCGCCCGTAAAACGCTTAAAACCGAATTCTTTTGCCTTTTTCTCTGCTAATTCTGGCGTAATCTCGGCTAAATATTCCAGAACCAACTCAGCATCAAGTGGAAATACTGTTGATGCCTGAGCATAAGCAATAGCATGACAACGACCGATATATCCGGTACCCACCAAACCAATACGAACCTGTTTCATACGATATCCTTACTATTTATTGCATAGAATAAGAGGAGATAACATTCTCAACGCAATTATCTCCTCTTTATGATTTAAAAAATTATGTTAATTACAGTGTCGGCATACTAAATGCAGCGTTTTCAATTACATATTTATTTGGCCAACGTGTTGTCGTTGTTTTCATCTTCGTATAGAAACGAACACCATCCGGACCATAAACGTTCAAGGTACTGTAAGATGAATGTTTCCAACCACCGAAACAATGGAATGACATTGGTACTGGAATTGGCACGTTAATACCCACCATACCTGCCTGAACATGATATGCAAACTCACGAGCAGCACCACCATCAGAGGTAAAGATAGCGGTACCATTTCCATAAGGGTGTTCATTAATTAACTTCATTGCTTCTTCAAAGCTTTTTGCTCTGACAATTCCCAATACAGGTCCAAAAATCTCTTCTTTATAAATCACCATATCGGAAGTGACATTATCGAACAAGGAACCCCCGATAAAGAAACCATTCTCATGACCAACTGGCTTTTTACCTCGACCATCAACAAGAAGTGTTGCACCTTCTTCCACACCAGTTGTAATATAATTTGTCACATTGTTGAGATGTTGCTGAGTAATTAATGGACCAAAATCCATTTCTTTTTCACCATCTTTTGGAATACCTGGACCATAACGAAGTGCTTCTACTTTTGGTTTTAAAGCTGCCACTAATTTATCTGCAGTTTCATCATCAATCGTAACCGCCAATGCCAATGCCATACAACGTTCTCCCGCCGCACCAAATGCGGCACCTAATAAAGCATTTGCAGTAGATTCAATATCTGCATCTGGCATAATTAATGCATGGTTTTTCGCTGCACCAAAAGTTTGTACACGCTTGCCAAATTCTGAACCAACTTTATATACATGCGCTGCCGCTGGTGTAGAACCCACAAAACTCACCGCATGAACACGCGGATCTCGCAATAAAATTTCATTATCGTGACGATCACCATGCACCACATTAAATACGCCATCTGGTAAACCTGCTTCTTTTAACAGTTCAGCTAAACGAATAGATAAGGAAGGATCTGCTTTAGCTGGTTTTAAAATGAAGGTATTGCCGCAAGCTAATGCAATTGGGAACATCCACATTGGCACCATTGCAGGGAAGTTAAATGGCGTAATACCAACTGTTACCCCTAGTGGTTGCAAAGATGAATGAATATCGATGCCACGTCCTGCTTGCTCTGAAAATTCACCTTTTAATAAATGAGGAATACCGCATGAGAATTCAACAACTTCCAAACCACGAGTCAATTCACCACAAGCATCAGAATAAACTTTACCATGCTCCTCAACAATTAAACGAGCTAATGAATCCCAATCTCTTTCTAGCAATTCTTTAAATTTAAACATAATCCGGGCACGACGTAGCGGAGAGGTTGCTGACCAATCAGCAAACGCTTTATGTGCTACTTCTACAGCTTCATTTACATCATCCGGAGTACTCATAATCACTTGGCGAATTTGTTCACCTGTGGCTGGATTATAAATTGGATGCGCTTTTGTCCCTCTGCTTGGCACTTGTTTACCATTAATAAAGTTATAAACAGTTTCCATTTTGAACTCCTTCATACAGTTTCAGAAATTAAGATGCGACAAATGAATAATCAACTTGTATAAAAACAGCAATACTCATTACTTAAATCTAGTATAGAGTAGGCAAATAAATTGAACTTTTCAATTCATTTATATAAATTATGGATAATTTATTTCATTTATGTGATCTATGTCTGATTTTTTTAGAAATCTCGCTAGATTAATTCAGTGAACAGAGTATTATCTTAAGAGGTTATTGGGCTATTTTAGGAGCATGAAATGAGTTATTTACTATCCAAATCACGAAAAGATCATCCTGATAAGAATGGTGAAGTACAAAAAATCACCCCAAAAACAGCAAATTGGGAGTACGTTGGTTTTGAAATGTACCATCTACAAGAAGAGCAAGAACTAACTTTTGATACTGAAAATACTGAAACCTGCTTTGTTCTCGTTGCTGGTAAGGCTACTATTGTTACATCCCAAGCCACTTTCGAGCATATTGGTAATCGCGCCTCCCCATTTGAGCGCATTCCACCTTATTCAGTCTATGTTCCACACCAACAAAAAGTACAAATCAAAGCTGAAAGTTATTTAGAATTGGCTGTTTGTAGAGCACCAAGCCAAGGTAGTTTACCCATTCGCTTAATTAAACCTGAGGATGTTGGCGTAGAAAAACGCGGATATGGAAATAATAAACGCTTAGTACATAATATCCTCCCTGAAACTGAAACCGCAGATGCCTTATTGGTTGTCGAAGTATTTACAGATGAAGGTAATACGAGTTCTTTCCCTAGCCACAAACACGATGATAAAAACTCTCAGACTGAAACCTATTTGGAAGAAACCTACTATCATCGTTTCTCACCATCACAGGGTTTTGCGTTACAACGAGTTTATACTGATGATCGTTCACTAGATGAATGTATGGCTGTATATGATGGGGATGTAGTCCAAGTACCAAAAGGATACCATCCGGTCGCAACTATTGCAGGTTATGACAATTATTATTTAAATGTTATGGCTGGTCCTGTAAGAAAATGGCGGTTTACTTGGGAACAAGATCATTCTTGGATTAATACTGAAAAATATGCAGATAAATTTAAATAATTTGAGGTATTATCTTTGACTAAGAAAAAAATATTTTTCTTAATCTAGAAAACAAAAAAACCCGACATAACGTCGGGTTTTTCTTTTATTAAAAAGCTTTGATAATTATTCTGCAACAACGATCACATCTAATGTTGCAAATACTTCGCCGTGAAGTTGGAAACGAACATCGTGGTCACCAAGAGTACGAATTGGACCGTTTGGTAAACGAACTTCGCTTTTCGCAATTTCAACACCAGCTGCAGTTACTGCTTCTGCTACATCACGAGTAGTGATTGCGCCGAATAAACGACCTTCATCACCAGCTTTAGATGCGATAGTTACAGAACCTAATGCAGTCACTTGTGCTGCACGAGCTTGAGCTGCTGCTAAACTTGCAGCTGCCGCTGCTTCTAACTCTGCACGACGAGTTTCAAAGTGTTCAATGTTAGCTTTAGTTGCCATAACTGCTTTACCTTGTGGGATTAAGAAGTTACGAGCGAAACCAGATTTAACATTAACTTGATCACCTACATTACCTAGGTGAACGATTTTATCTAAAAGAATTACTTGCATTTCCTAACTCCTTCTTAATTGTGATGAGAATCAGAGTAAGGTAATAACGCTAAATAACGAGCGCGTTTGATTGCGCGTGCTAATTGGCGTTGGTACTTCGCACGAGTACCGGTAATGCGGCTTGGTACAATTTTGCCGCTTTCAGAAATGTAGTTCTTTAATGTAGCGATATCTTTGTAATCGATTTCAACAACATTTTCCGCTGTGAAACGGCAGAACTTACGACGACGGAAATAACGTGCCATTTGGCTGTCTCCTAATCTATAAATTCGATTTGCTCGGCATGCAATACTAACTGCGTTAAACCATTTGAGGTTTTATGTGAAGTAATAAACCCCACCACAAGAAGTTTACTGCCGACCGTAATGCTTTGAGTTTTTTCTATTAACTGATTGCCACTGACTTGAACTGGCATCTTTAACCACGCTTGGCGTGATAAACCACTTTCGACTTGTTCGGAACGATGTTCCAGCAAAAATTGGCAATGCGCAATCCCGTTAGGGCTTTTATTTCGCTTGGGTAATTGACACACGGTGCCGATTAACGAGAAGCGATTATCAAGTTTTGAATTACTCTTCAGCATCCTCAAAATCGTTGTTTTCAACTTCAGCTAAAGGTTTACGTTCTTCTTTAGCCGCTTTCATTGGGGACGCTTCGGTTACGGCGTGCTTAGTATGGATAACAAGACTGCGTAATACAGCATCGTTATAACGGAAAGTCGTTTCTAGCTCGTCGATGACTTGTTGAGGCGCTTCTACATTCATAAGCACGTAGTGTGCTTTGTGTAATTTGTTAATTGGGTACGCTAATTGACGACGACCCCAATCTTCTAGGCGATGAACTTGACCACCAGCTTCTTTAACAGAACCTGTGTAACGTTCGATCATACCTGGTACTTGCTCGCTTTGGTCCGGATGAACCATAAACACGATTTCGTAGTGACGCATTACTGCTCCTTACGGGTTAATCAGCCTTTGACGTAGATTAGCCACCAATCTGCAAAGGCAAGGAACGAAAAAATGAACGTGGCTAAGAGCGCTGATTATACAGATTTTTTTCCAGACTTCAAATAATTTGTACGCTTTTCAAACAAAAAAAGCCGATATCAACATATCGGCTTTTCTTTAATTTCTAAATTAACGGCTACGGAAAATGATACGTCCTTTGCTCAAGTCATAAGGTGTCATTTCTACGGTTACTTTATCGCCCGTTAAAATACGAATATAGTTTTTACGCATTTTGCCAGAAATATGTGCAGTCACCACGTGACCATTTTCTAACTCAACACGGAACATGGTATTTGGTAAGGTTTCCAAAATTGTGCCTTGCATTTCAATGCAATCTTCTTTTGCCATTTTATCCTCTAAAATTATGATTTTTTTTGACCGCACTTTTTGCGGTTATAAATGAAAAAAACGGGCGAATTATAGCCGTTTTTAGTGTTAGACGAAAGATTAAAATGGTATTTTGTTGAAATGCACATTATTTTTTTAATAATTCGATTATAATGTTCCACTAAAATCGATTAGGTAAAGAATTTAATTTAGCATACGAGACCAATAAGATGTAGCCGTATGCGGTGTCACCTTTCCCACGGTGGCACCCTATCTAAAAAGCTAAAAGCAAACTTTACTATAATGTTCGTTAATCTGTATGTAAAACAATAACTTCAACCCAAGGGTTATTTATGGCTATACCTAAAATAATTGTAATTAGTTTAAAAAAATTCAACAAGAAGAGAAAAATATTGCTAAGCGCCTTTCTGGTTTGGGGTTAGACTTTACTTTTTTTGATGCGACAGATGGGAAAAAAACTTCCTGCTTCCGTATTAGAATCTGTCGATTATGATTTCTATCCGAAAACATTATTTATCACCTAAGCCCTTAACGCTCGGCGAAATTGGCTGTGCAATAAGCCATATTAAAGTTTATGAGCACATGGTAGAAAAACAATATTAAAAAGTGCCATTATTCTTGAAGACGATGCGATCGTTTCACAGCACTTTAAGGAAATTGTTGAAGATACGCTCAATAAAAATTAATAAAAAAATCATGAGTTGATCTTTTTTGATCACGGAAAAGTTAAATCCCATTTTTTTAAGAAACGGATTGTGGAAGGATATAGACTTGCACATTACAAGGCACCTTCAAAAAATTCAAGAAGATGCATTATCTATGCAACCGCTTATTTAATTACACTATCAGGTGCGAAAAAATTACTTAATTACGCTTATCCAATAAGACTGCCTGCAGATTATCTAACGGGATTAATCCAAAAAACACGCGTTGATACCTATGGTATTGAACCACCATGTGTATTTAGAGGATTAAACAGTGACTCAGAAATAGACAAAATTGAGCATCGATATGAATAAGCTAAAAGCCCTAAGATTAAAAGTGGGGAAATTGATGCTCGATAAATCATCAAGATCCAACAATCCCCAAAGTTTAGAACATCCTAAGAGTTTCTTATTTTTGCGACAAGATGGGAAAATTGGCGACTATATCGTCAGTTCTTTTGTTTTTCGGGAAATAAAGAAATTTAACCCCTTAATAAAGATTGGTGTCATCTGCACGAAACAAAACGCTTATCTGTTTCAAAGAAACCATAACATTGATGAGATTTATCTTGTAAAGAAAAGAAACATTCTCGACTACATCAAGACGGCACTGTTTATTAGAAAAGAAAGATACGATGTTGTCATTGATCCAACTCTTGTACTTAGAAACCGAGACTTGTTGCTATTGAGAATACTCAATGCCCGTAATTATATCGGCTATAGAAAAGCAGATTATAATATTTTTTTAATATAAATATTACTAAAGACGGCCATTTTTTTCAGAAATTTACAAAGAAGCTTTTAGCTCAGTCAAATATCAGTCTAAGTGATGATCGCTATGACATTCCACAAGATGACTTAATTAAAGAAGAAATTCTTAAGTTTATTACGGACAACAAGTTAAATAACTTTATTACAATTAACTTCTATGGAAATGGCAAAAAAATAGAAAGTTTGATGACTCTCGCATTGTAGATTATTTAACATATATTAGAGACTCGAATAAACATCAGCTAATCTTACTTTGCAACACCTGATACTTATGAGCATTTAAGTAGAATCGCTAATCAATTTAATGATGTATTTGTTTATCCAAATCCTCACACAACGATCTCATCATACAATTGAGTTGATTAGAAATTGTGCTCTGCTTATTTCGGTTGATACATCAACGATTCATATTGCTTCGGGGTTAAATAAACCTATGATTTGTTTTTACTCACAAGACAAAGAAAATTTTACGCATTGGCATCCTAATTCTAAGAATGCATGCCATATTCTTCATTACCACAATAATGTTAATGAGATATCCCCGAAAGAAATAAAAACCAGAATGGCTAGATATTTAAAGATGCCTGCCACAAACTTTATCATTTATTAGATTATTTTTATGAATTCAAAAAAACACTTAGGTCATACCGCCCGTAAACGCTTTGGACAAAACTTTTTACACGACACCTCTGTAATTCAAGGGATTGTGGCAGCGATTCACCCGCAACCGGATCAATTCTTGGTAGAAATTGGCCCTGGGCTTGGTGCATTAACAGAGCCTGTTGGTGAGCTTGTCGCTCATCTTACCGTGGTTGAACTTGACCGAGACCTTGCAGAGCGTTTACGTCATCATCCATTTTTACATCAAAAGCTCACCGTCATTGAAACGGATGCGATGCAATTTGATTTTGGTGAGCTTTATACAAAAGAAAATTTAGCAGAAAAAGGCCAGAAATTACGTGTTTTTGGTAACTTACCTTACAACATCTCCACGCCATTAATGTTCCACTTGTTTAAGTATCACGATGTGATTCAAGACATGCACTTCATGCTACAAAAAGAAGTGGTAAAACGCTTATGCGCAGGCCCAAATAGCAAAGCTTACGGGCGTTTAACCATTATGGCGCAATATTTCTGCCAAGTGATGCCTGTACTTGAAGTGCCACCTTCGGCCTTCAAACCTGCACCGAAAGTAGATTCAGCAGTTGTTCGTTTAATTCCGCATAAAGAATTACCGCACCCTGTAAAAGATTTATATTGGTTGAACCGTGTTTGTTCTCAAGCTTTCAACCAACGCCGTAAAACACTGCGAAATGCGCTTTCAACATTATTTTCACCTGAAAATCTGACCGCGCTTGGTATTGATTTAAATGCACGCGCAGAAAATTTGGCTATCGCAGATTATGCGCGCTTAGCAAACTGGTTGGCAGACAATCCACCAGCTGATTTAGATGGAGATAAATTTTTAGAGTTAAGTGAAGACTAATATGAATATCGCGTTTTCATCTGATAATAACTATGCACCATATTTAGCCGTTAGCATACTAAGTATATTAAAAAAATAATTCTAAATCTGAAATTTGTTTCTATGTTTTTGGATTTTGGTATTGATAATAACAATAAAGAAATTATAGAAAAACATCGTTTGCAATCATGGAAAAAGTATCAAATTCATAGACGTGGATAAAGATGAGTTTGCTAATTTTCCCATTACAATAAATTATATTTCTTTAGCCACCTATGCTAGATTAAATATAACTCAATATATCCCTAATGTAGATAAGTTACTTTATATTGATGTTGATACGCTAACAAATGGCTCATTAGATAATTTATGGAATACTGATATCGAACAGTATTCACTTGCCGCATGTAAGGATTTTTTTATTGAAATTGAGCAAGCCGATTATAAGGCCCAAAATTGGTTTAGAAAATCATCACTATTTTTAACGCTGGGGTGCTTATTATCAATATGCGAAGATGGCGAGAATTGAATGTTCTAGAGGTGAGTCTGACCTGGTTAAATAAATATAAGGATGTTATAAAAGTATCAAGATCAGGATATCTTAAATGGTATTTTCAAAGACGATGTTAAATTTATAAATACAAGATTTAACTTCACGCCTTCTGAATCTGGCTATATAAAAATATCGAAAAGAACGAGAAATTCAATTTCCTGCGGTGATTTACCATTATCCTGGACCAGATAAATTTTGGTCTAGCCGAAGTTCTCACTTAAAAAGCTAATTTAGGGTATTCACTATTTAAGGAAATTAGCAATAGTTATCCTAGTTTTTAAGGCTAATTTTTGATGTTGTTGGCTTTAGAACAAAAAGTAAGAAGGCTCATTAGAGAAATTAAATATAAATTTGTCTATCACATCTTTTTAATTTTCTAAAATAACAACCTACTTCATTGAAGTTTAGTGTCTCATCACTTTGATTTTTAAGTGTAAATCGCTTTTTACGAATAGGCTTAAGAGATTAAGCCTATATAAAAGTATTTCATCAGCTTATCTACATAAAACGAACAATTTCTTTACCTTGCATTTCTTTCAGGCGCTGTTGTTCTTTCCATTTTTCTTTATTTAGCGCTCGTATAATATTTTCCTTCACCCGAATTAAACGCTGTTTCAATGTTTTCTTGGTGTGCACCGCCGTATTTTTTTTACGTTCTTGCTGCAAGTCACTTACCAATAAGCTATTTTCTTGATTTAACTGTAACTCTTGAACGCAAATAGCAGGATTAAGTTGATATACTTGATAGAGACCAACATTAATCTGTTCATTAAACATGATCTCATCAATTGCTTTGACTTCCTCTACGGCGAGTTTTTCAAATAGATTTATGAGGTACTTCGCTGCCCCATTCGAAATAATATAACCTGCTGTACCAAAGTGTTTTGATTTTAAAATATCAATGTTTCTTTCTTGGAAAGGTAAAATTTGTTGCTGTTTTTCCAGCTGAACAGGCATTAAAAATGTTTCTAAACGCAAAACAAAAATCTCTTGAAAATTGAACCGCACTTTTAGCCATTCATCATTCGCAAGAAATTGTTCAGCATTCTCACCAAGCAGAATATCATCCTCAAAAATAGAAATATAATCTAAATTATCGTCAACACACTTTTTCCATAGCATGAAGTGGCTCATCAAACATCCCTTCTCTCCTGCCGTGAGCTTTGATGTAGCTTTGACATTTGGAAGGTAACGCTGTAAATGAGCGTCAAGTCGATCAGAAGGCGTGAATGCATCAAAAAAATTCAAAAGGAATTTGTTTTTGACCAAATTGTTCAATAATGTGATTTCGGCGTTTATCTGCCGTTGAAATACTAATCACTACATTTTTATGTTCAATAGAATACATAGAAAAACATCATATCTGCCTTAAATTGCAAGCTATCTTACTATTTTAAAATCGTTAAATGAATAGTATCTTCACAAAAAAATCTATGCTAGAATTTATGACAAATCTTTAGCATAAAGACTGCCAAAACCTAATAAGCATAGCTGGAGCATTATAGAAAAAAATGGCAACCTATTTCGTCGGTGATTTACAAGGCTGTTATGATGAATTACAGCTTTTTATTAGAACGTGTAAACTTCAACCCTGTGCAAGATAAACTTTATCTTGTGGGGGATCTTGTAGCACGTGGGGATAAATCACTTGAATGTCTTCGTTTTGTAAAATCACTTGGAAATGCGGCGCAGACTGTCCTTGGTAATCACGATCTGCATCTAATTGCAACCGCGCTGGGTATTAAAAAAAGTGAAACCGCGTGATCGAGTCGATGCTATTTTTTTAATGCGCCCGATTTTGATGAACTCATTGACTGGTTACGCCATCAACCCTTACTTGTGCATAATGAAGAATTAAACTTTCTAATGGCACATGCCGGTATTTCGCCAGATTGGGATTTGGAAACCGCGAAATCTTGTGCAGCTGAAGTTGAACAGATTTTTACAACATGGCGATTTTCATTATCTCATTGAAAATATGTATTCCGAACAGCCCGATCGTTGGTCGCCAGATTTGCAGGGCTTAGCGCGTCATCGTTACATCATTAATGCTTTTACTCGAATGCGTTTTTGTTATTTGGACCATCGCTTTGATTTTGCCTGTAAATCCCCTTTTAAAAAGATGCACCAGCGGAGCTCACGCCTTGGTTTAACTTAGATAACCCACTTTATAAACAAATTCCTATTGTCTTTGGGCATTGGGCAAGTTTAGTCGATGAACCAACCCCACAAGGTATTTATGCCTTGGATACCGGTTGTGTATGGAATAATCGTATGACCATGTTGCGTTGGGAAGACAAACAGTTCTTCACGCAAAGTGCGGTCAAAAATTACGTTGATTTTTAAGGAAACACGATGCTCTCACTTAATGCTGAATCTTGCGAACTGTTCAATATTCCTTTCTACCAATTCGCCCAAATGAAGAAATTTTGTCCGGAAGATATTCCGGCGATCAAAGCTAATTACAAATTACATTGGGATAACTGGAAAGCGATTATCCAAGAAGTCGCAAAGCAACTCGGCATGCCTTTTGCAAAACCGCATATTGAAAGCTGGACCAATGGTTGGCAAGTACGTGCACATTTCTTCGCTTATTTTAAATATGAGTTTAATCAGAATTCTGCAGCCATTTTTTCTGTGCTATTAAATCGTCGCCGACTAAGAGTGTGTTTAGATTGGCATTGCTATCGTGCAGATCGCTCACAAATTAATGTGCAACAATATAATCAGTGGCTTGATCAATTTGATTTCAAAGAATTTGCTGATTTTGATATTTGGCGAGAAGATGAAAGCGAATATGATGATTTTCGCCAAGTGAAAGCCATTTCTGAAAAAGATCTTCTCTTGCGTTCAGAGGATGATTTTTGGTGTATTGGAAAAAAAGTATTGAAAAAGATAAACTAAGCCAAATCGATCCTGTTTTATTTATCACACAAACCATCCAACAATTACAACCGCTTTACGATCGCTGTCATCAATAAAGTGCGGTCATTTCCATTAAATTTTTTCGTCTTGTTTATTTGTTATGCTATCATTACATTAGTTTAACATTTTTAACAATTTTGCTTTTAGGAGTACTTTATGAAAAACGTCGTGATCGTTGGCGGGGGCGCTGGCGGCATAGAGTTAGCGACATTTTTAGGCAACAAATTAGGTCGCAAAAAACAAGCTAAAGTGACGCTTGTGGATCGCAATGCGACCCATTTATGGAAACCCCTATTACATGAAATTGCAACAGGTGTCATGGATGATGGTATGGATTCTCTGAGCTATCGTGCTCACGGTAAAAATCATCATTTTAGCTTCGAGCAAGGCTCAATCACACGCATTAATCGTGAACAAAAATATGTTGAGCTTGCCCCTGTTTATGGGCAAGAAGGCGATATGCTTGTGGTTGCGCGCCGTATTCCTTATGACTACTTAGTGATTGCAATTGGCAGTAAATCGAACGATTTCAATACGAAAGGTGTCGCCGATAACTGTATTTTCTTAGACAGCTCTGATCAAGCACTTCGTTTTCAACAAAGAATGTTGGAATTATTCCTTAAATTCTCAGAGAACCGTGCATTAGATGATATCGGTGAAGAAGAGTTTAAACAAAAACTAGTGGATGAAAACAAAGTCAATATTGCAATTGTTGGCGGCGGCGCAACTGGTGTGGAATTAACTGCTGAACTTTATCATGCGACTGAAGACTTATCTTCTTACGGCTACGGTAAAATTGATAATTCTTGCTTGCAAGTCACCTTAGTTGAAGCTGGTCCGCGCTTATTGCCTGCGCTACCTGAAAATTTATCTGCAGCGGTATTAGAGGAATTGCAAGAAATGGGGGCTAACGTGAAATTAAATACGATGATCACAGAAGCCCAGCCAAACACGCTTATCACCAAAGATGGCGAAGAAATTAAAGCCGATCTGATTGTATGGGCAGCAGGTGTTCGCACCTCTACGGTGACACAGCAATTCGATGGATTAGAGCTTAATCGCATCAATCAATTAGTGGTAAAAGATACCCTTCAAACTAAGGTGGATGACAGTATTTTCGCGATTGGTGACTGTGCAGCATTAATGCAACCAAACGGTAAATTAGTTCCGCCAAGAGCGCAAGCTGCACATCAAATGGCAAAAGCTTGTGCGAAAAATATCTTTGCACTTTTTGAGCAAAAACCATTAAAAGCATTCAAATACAACGATAAAGGAACCTTGGTATCTCTTTCAAGCTTTACCGCATTGGGTAGCATTTCAAATAAATTTGGGAAAAACCCACTAACTGTTCAAGGTAAATTTGCGCAGTTTGCGTATGTGTCTTTATATCGTATGCATCAACATGCTTTGCATGGATGTATTAAGATTGGCTTAATTATTTTAGTGGATAAACTTAACCACTATTTAAAACCAAGATTGAAATTACATTAATGCAAAAAGTGCGGTCAAATCAAATTTAACCGCACTTTTTTCATTTCTTAAACTAATTGATTGTTATGCTCATAGGCATAAAGTGTATTAAACATCAGCATGGCAACCGTCATTGGCCCTACTCCACCCGGTACTGGTGTAATATAAGCTGCTTTTTGTATCGCTACATCATATTCCACATCGCCCACTAATTTGCCATTGATACGGTTAATCCCCACATCAATGACTGTTGCCCCTTCTTTAATCCAATCGCCCGGAATAAAACGAGGTTTACCCACAGCTACCACTAAAACATCCGCCTGACGAATATGATGTTCTAAATCTTTGGTGAAACGGTGAGTCACCGTAACCGTTGCACCAGCCAACAATAATTCGAGTGACATCGGGCGCCCTACAATATTCGATGCACCAACGATCACTGCATGTTTACCATGTAAATCAATACCTGTGGTTTCCAATAATTTCATTACGCCATAAGGGGTGCAAGCGCGTAAGGTTGGAATACGCTGACATAAACGCCCAACATTATAAGGATGAAAACCATCCACGTCTTTTTCAGGACTAATTCGCTCAATAACTAATGAACTATTAATCTGCTCTGGTAATGGAAGCTGAACCAAAATACCATCAATGGTTTCATCAGCATTTAAAATATCAATCAGTTGAAGTAATTCAGCCTCCGTGGTTGTTTCAGGTAAATCATAGGATCTTGATATCATCCCAATCTCTTCACAACTTTTACGTTTACTGCCCACATAAACTTGAGAAGCGGGATCTGCCCCCACCAAAATTACTGCGAGCCCGGGTGCTCGTTTGCCTTGAGCACGATAATATACAATTTTACTGGCAACATCTGATTTAATTTTTTTTGATAGTTCAGTACCTGAAATAATTTGAGCAGTCATGCGTTTTTTCCTCAAGATGGCATTAAGTAAACGTTTGCTATTTTAACTGACAATGTCTTATATTACAAAGACAACAAAAGTGCGGTTAAAAAACTGGAATAATTTTGAGCAATTGAAAGAGGAATCTAAAAAATTAATTGACTGGAAAGAAAAGCTCACTATAATTGAGCCCAATCGTCGGCGAGTAGCGCAGCTTGGTAGCGCAACTGGTTTGGGACCAGTGGGTCGTAGGTTCAAATCCTATCTCGCCGACCACTTCTTTTATATTTCCCTCGAAATTCCATACAAAAGATGTAACCCTTAAAATGCGCCCTTAGCTCAGCTGGATAGAGCAACGCCCTTCTAAGGCGTGGGTCAAAGGTTCGAATCCTTTAGGGCGTGCCATTACTCATTTTAGTCTGTCATTATTTTTCTAATTGCTTTTTATAGCGAAAAATAATCAATTCAACACATATTTTGTACAAAAAAATTAGCGTAAATTCTAGATCTCAAAAATGATTAGTTTAAAAGACAGTTTTAAAATTCAGAAAAGAAAAACATTTGAATGGCGGTGAGAGGGAGTTCGAACCCCCGATGCACTTTCGCACATACACGCTTTCCAGGCGTGCTCCTTCAACCACTCGGACATCTCACCGTTTTTGAAGTGCGTGAAATATAAAGATTTATCCAAGATTAGTCAAGTTTTTTTGAGCTAGAACATAAAAAAATCCTTTTTCCTTTTTAGCTAAAATATAAACTTATCTCTTTTTCTATCGTCGTATTTTTTTATGCAAATCAAATCACTCTTTTCTAAAAAAATGTGTTTTTTTGGCCGTAAAACCATTTAGCGCATTGAAAGAATCTTTCCGTGAAGGTTACGGAAAACAAAAAAATTGATTAAAAGATGTTATCGCGGGTCTCACCGTGGGCGTCATTGCGATTCCACTTTCGATGGCTTTAGCCATTGCTAGCGGTGTGCCACCACAACACGGTCTTTATACCGCTATCGTAGCGGGGATCGTAATTGCGTTAACCGGTGGATCGCGTTTTAATATTTCAGGTCCAACCGCCGCATTTGTCGTGATTTTATATCCCGTCACCCAACAATTTGGGCTCAGCGGGTTACTTATGGCAACGCTACTTTCGGGAATTATTTTAGTCATCATGGCGTTGTCTCGATTGGGACGACTAATTGAGTACATTCCTCTCCCCGTTACACTTGGCTTTACCTGCGGGATTGGGATCACCATCGGCACCTTGCAAATCAAAGATTTTTTAGGTTTAGACATTGCCCAGATGCCACCTCACTATATTGAAAAAGTGCAAGCTATTTTGACCGCACTTCCGACGATTAACTGGGCAGACACTGCGGTTGGCGTGATCACCTTATTTGTACTCACCCAATGGCATAAACTTCGTTTACCCGTGCCGGGCCATTTACCTGCGGTCATTATTGGGACACTCATGGCATTAACCTTAGGACAATTTGGCTTCTCGGTTGAAACCATTGGTACAGCATTCCAATATACCTTATCTGACGGTACAACAGGACATGGTATCCCTAATGTCTTGCCTGAATTTGCCTTACCTTGGAATATTCCTAATGCACAAGGTGAAGTTATCAATTGGAATTTTGATCGCATACAAGATATCTTGCCTGCCGCCTTTTCAATGGCGGTATTAGGCGCGATTGAATCGCTACTTTGTGCGGTCATCTTAGATAATATGACGGATACCAAACATCATTCCAATAATGAATTACTCGCCCAAGGTTTAGGTAATATTATTTCACCATTCTTAGGCGGCATTACGGCAACTGCAGCAATTGCACGTTCTGCAGCCAACGTTAAATCTGGAGCAGTATCGCCAATAGCCAGCGTCATTCATGCACTCTTGGTTTTATTCTCGCTATTATTCTTTGCGAATGCCCTGTCTTATTTGCCACTCTCTTCTATGGCTGCATTGCTATTAATGGTAGCTTGGCATATGGCAAATGTACCTGAAATTATTCGTTTGGCGCGTCGCTCCACAAAAACGAAATTGCTGTGTTGTTCACTTGCTTAATTCTCACTGTGTTATTTGATATGGTAATTGCCATCTCTGTCGGCGTATTATTAGCGAGTCTCTTATTTATCCGCACCATTGCAGAAATGACAAAAGCGATTGAACAACCTGCACCAGAAGATTTAAATGATGTATTAGCTTATCGTATCAGCGGTCCACTATTCTTTGCTGCGGCGGATAAACTCTTTGCGGATTTGCATGATAAAACCGTCCATACGGATCACGAGATCAAACATATCGTGTTGCAATGCGATGCCGTGACTGTGCTGGATACCGGCGGTATTCATGCACTCACTCATTTTGTACAGCATATGTTGCCACATCAACAAATCTACTTGTGCAATATGCAATTCCAACCACTCAGAATGTTAGTAAAATCTAACTCTGTGCCTGAATTGCAAAAAATTAACTATGGTACAGATTTACAAGATGTGTTTAATAAAATTCGTGAGTTTGAACAAGCAAATCCATAAAACACTAAAAAGCGTGCTAAAATAAGCACGCTTTTTTATCAATAAAATAAAGGAATTCAGAATGCGTCCAAATAATCGTGAAAATCATCAGCCTCGTCCAATTAAAATCACCCGTAATTATACGAAACATGCTGAAGGCTCAGTATTAGTGGAATTTGGTGATACTAAAGTTTTATGTACGGCGAGTGTTGATGAAAGCGTACCGCGTTTCTTAAAAGGACAAAATCAAGGTTGGGTGACAGCAGAATATGGCATGTTACCTCGCTCTACACATAGCCGTATGCAACGTGAAGCAGCAAAAGGCAAACAAGGTGGACGCACCATGGAAATTCAACGTTTAATCGCACGTTCATTACGTGCTATGGTTGATTTAGAGGCTCTTGGCGAACGTTCTATTACCTTAGACTGCGATGTGATTCAAGCTGATGGCGGTACAAGAACTGCGTCTATCACCGGTGCAGCAGTGGCTTTATGTGATGCTATCAATGGTTTAATCGCTAACGGTACATTAAAAACTAATCCAATCAAAGGTCTCGTTGCTGCAGTTTCAGTTGGAATTGTTGAGGGTGAGACTGTATGTGATTTGGAATATGTAGAAGACTCAGCTGCCGAAACAGATATGAACGTTGTGATGATGGAAGATGGCCGCATGATCGAAATGCAAGGTACCGCAGAAGGCGAACCATTCAGCCACGAAGAATTACTCACCTTATTAGGCTTAGCAAAACAAGGCTGCGAACAAATCTTCGCTGCACAACGTGAAGCATTAGGTTTATAGGAACAAAAAATGGAAAGCTACAAAATCGAATTTATTAAATTCGCGTTGAGTCGCCAAGTGCTCAAATTTGGTGAATTTACCCTAAAATCAGGTCGAAAAAGTCCTTATTTTTTCAATGCCGGATTGTTTAGTACTGGTGCAGATCTTACTCGCTTAGGTGAATACTACGCGAAAGCAATTCAATCAAGTGCGGTCGATTTTGATGTCATTTTTGGACCTGCCTATAAAGGCATTCCGATTGCGACGAGCGTTTCCATTGCACTATTCAATCAATTTAACCGTGATACACCCGTTTGCTTTAACCGCAAAGAAGCGAAAGCTCACGGTGAAGGCGGTAATTTGATCGGTAGTCCATTAACCGGCAATGTGTTGTTAGTTGATGATGTCATCACTGCCGGCACAGCTATTCGTGAATCCATGGCGCTTCTTGAGGCCAATAACGCCAAATTAGCCGCTGTATTTATTGCATTAAATCGCAAAGAAAAAGGCAAAGGGGAACTTTCTGCTATTCAAGAAGTGGAACGCGACTATCAGTGCAAAGTGCTTTCCATTATTGATTTTAATGATTTAATGCAATTCATTGAAAACGAAGCCGATTATCAGCAATATTTGCCAGCAATGCGTGCTTATCGTGAAAGTTATGGTGTGTAATTCATCACTTGAAAAATAAGAATAAAGCCATATTAATGTAAGGGCAAACATTTGCGTCTGCCCATTATTGTCAAAAGACCTTTTTGACCGCACTTTAGGGGAAGAGAATGTATTTTTTTGGAAAGATTATCGGCGTTTTTCTCGGTTTTAAATGGGGTGGTTTTTTCGGTGCCATCGCTGGACTTATTTTAGGCTCAATCGCAGATAAAAAACTCTATGAGCTTGGTTCGGTTAACTCTAGTTTTTTTAAGAAAAAAACGACCCGACAAGCGCTCTTTATGCAAACTACTTTTTGCGGTACTTGGACATTTAAGTAAATCCAAAGGTCGAGTGACGGAAGAAGATATTCAACTGGCAAATCAATTGATGAACCAGATGCAATTAGATGAGAGTCATCGCAAACTTGCTCAAGAGGCATTTAGTCGAGGTAAAGCAGCTGATTTTCCATTACGTCAGGTGATTCGTGAATTCCGCATTGGATGTGGGCAACGGGCTGATTTACTGAGAATGTTCTTGCACGTACAAGTGCAAGCCGCATTTGCTGATTCTCAATTACATGACTCAGAAAAAAGAAGTCCTTTATGTGGTGGCTGAAGAGCTTGGTCTTTCCCGTATGCAGTTTGAGCAAATGCTGGCAATGGAAATTGCGGCTCGCCAATTTACCCAAGGTGGATTCTATCGCCAATACCAACAAGGCGGTTATCAACAGCAAGGTGGCTACCAATACCAACAACAAGGTGGTTACCAACAATCTTCAGGTCCAACATTAAGTGATGCTTATAAAGTATTGGGCGTGAGTGAAAGTGATGACCGCAATGCTGTAAAACGTGCATATCGTCGTTTAATGAATGAACATCATCCGGATAAATTAGTTGCGAAAGGCTTACCGCCAGAAATGATGGAAATGGCTAAAGAAAAAAAGCTCAACAAATCCAAGCCGCTTACGATTTAATTTGTAAAGAGAAAGGCTGGAAATAGTGCGTGTTATCCTCGCCCCCATGCAAGGAGTGCTTGATCCTTTCGTTCGCCAGCTTTTAACCGAAGTGAATGAATATGATCTCTGCATCACCGAGTTTGTTCGCGTGGTGGATCAACTCTTACCCGAAAAAGTCTTTTATCGTCTTTGCCCTGAACTCAAAAATCAGGGCTTTACCCCTTCTAAAACACCTGTTCGTGTCCAACTTTTAGGTCAACATCCAAACTGTCTTGCTGAAAATGCTAATCGCGCCATTGAGCTTGGCTCACATGGTATTGATTTAAATTGTGGCTGTCCATCCAAAACCGTTAATGGGAGCAACGGAGGAGCAGCACTTCTCAAACAACCTGAATTAATTTATCAAGCGACTCTAGCCTTGCGACAAACCGTACCTAGTCATTTACCTGTCAGTGTGAAAGTAAGATTAGGTTGGGATTGTACTTCTCAAGCGTTTGAAATTGCTGATGCCGTACAACAAGGTGGCGCCACTGAAATCACTATTCACGGTCGAACCAAAGCCGATGGCTATCGTGCCGATCGCATCAATTGGGAAAAAATCGGTGAAGTGAGATCTCGTTTGACGATCCCTGTAATTGCTAATGGTGAAATTTGGCGTTGGGAAGATGGTCAAGCCTGTTTAAAAGCGACAAGTTGCGAAGATCTAATGGTCGGGCGTGGTGCATTAAATATTCCAAACTTAAGCCTTGTACTTAAACAAAATTGCGAAAAAATGTCTTGGACGGATATTCAAAAGATCTTGCAAAAATATGCGGAAATGGAAAATTTCCATGATTCCGGTTTTTATCATGTTGCCCGCATCAAACAATGGCTACGCTATCTTAATAAAGAATATCCTGAAGCAGATATCGTTTTTGAACGAATTAAAACCTGCCAAACCGCAGAAGATCTGAGAGAACGACTCTGTCAGTACTAAAAAAGTGCGATCAAAATAGACGGCTTTTTTAGCATTATCCCCACTTGTACGATGAGTTCAACACTCAAACAAAACTTGACCAAAATCAAAAAGTTATCATACAGAACCAGTAGAATCGATGAGGCATATACCACAAAAAAGGAGAGGTGCCTTATGAAGACTCGTCTATTGCTTTCTAGCTTACTTATCGCATTAAGCACAGCATCATTTGCCCAAACGCATAAAGCGCATTGGTCTTATAATGGAAAAGAAAGCCCTGAACATTGGGGTGATTTGCTCACCGAATATCAAACCTGTAAGCTAGGGAAGGTTCAGTCGCCTGTTAATCTGGAAGCAGATAACGGCATGAAAGTGGCCAATAAACCACTTAAGATGAATTACTTCCCTGCGGAGTATCAAGTAGAAAACAATGGACATACCGTGCAAGTCAGTGTTGCACAAGAAAATGCACCATTTATTACGCTCAACAATAAACCATTCTATTTAAAAACAATTTCACTTTCACACACCAAGTGAACATACTTTTAAACGCCAACATTATCCTTTAGAAATTCATTTTGTTCATCAAAGTGAAGATAAAGCATTAGCGGTTGTTGCCGTAATGGTAAATGAAGGTGAAGCGAATCCAGCATTAGCACCAGTCGTTGAAAAAAAACTCACCGTTGGACAAAAAAAGAAAAAAATTGGCTCAACAGATTGATATTAAAGCGCTAATGCCAAAAGAGATGGCACGCTTCCGCTTAAATGGATCGCTCACCACTCCACCTTGTAGTGAAAACGTGGCTTGGACCATTTTTAAAGCACCAATTCAAGCAAGCAAAGCACAGATTGCTGCGATAGAAGAAATGGAAGGGAAAAACAACCGCCCAACGCAACCATTAAATCAACGTGATGTGGAAGTTGAACAATAAATAAAAAATGCGTGGATAATCTCCACGCATTTTTTTATTCAGATTAGAAAAGATTAAAGGTGAATGTTGCCATCATAGATATGAGTCGCATCGCCAGTCATATAAAGCGGTGAACCTACCCCTTCCCATTCAATAAGTAAGCTACCACCTGGTAGATCAACTTGCACTTTGTTATCAAGTAAACCTTGCATAATCCCTACTGCAGCTGCAGCACAAGCGCCACTGCCACAAGCTTGTGTTTCACCTGCACCACGTTCATATACACGCAACTTAATGTGATTACGATTGACGACTTGCATAAATCCAGCATTTACCCTTTCTGGAAAACGTTCGTGATTCTCTAATAATGGACCTAATTCTGCTACATTAGCCGTTTCAATATTGTCCACTTGAACAACACAATGCGGATTACCCATTGATACTGCACCACAAAGCACTGTTTGAACATCGGTACGTAGAATATAATTTTTTTCAAATTTATTGGCAGTAAAAGGAATTTTATTGGGTTCCCAAATCGGCTCGCCCATATTGACGCGAATTTGACCATCTTCTTTTACCGTTAAAACCATTTTTCCTTTTTGCGTGCTTACTGCAATATCCTTTTTTTATTGGTCAGCCCTTTTAAGGTGACAAAAACGCGCAAAAACATCTTGCTCCATTTCCACATTGAGACACTTCACTGCCATCTGCATTGAAAATACGATAATGGAAATCTAAATCTGGATCATAAGGTGGCTCAACAATTAAAAGCTGATCAAAACCAATACCACGATGACGATCGGCTAAGCGTTTAATGGTTTCAGGGGTAAAATAGGCATTTTGCGTCACAGCATCAACAACGACAAAGTCATTGCCAAGGCCATGCATTTTGGAAAACTGCATGTTTCCTTCCTTGATTTGAAAAATTTTTTTGGCATTATAGAGAGCAATAAGCCGAATGGCAAATAGCCAGAATAGACAAAGTGCGGTCAAAAAACACTTTATTTTCTCACCGCACTTTCATCATTACATCCAAGCGTTATTACGGATAATCCCTACTGCAATCCCTTCAATTTCAAAATGAGGCTGTTCTTCAAGATTAACGACAATCGGCTGAAACTCTTCATTTTCTGCATGCAGATAAATAACTGAACCTTTGCGTTCTAAGCGTTTTACTGTCACTTCATCTTCAATTCTTGCGACAACAATCTGCCCATTTCGCACATCTTTTGTGCTATGCACGGCAAGGAGATCGCCATCTAAAATGCCGATATCTTTCATGGATTGGCCATATACTTTTAACAAGAAATCAGCTTGTGGTTTGAACATATTGGCATCAACACGATAAGTGCCTTCAATATGTTGCTCAGCTAAAATTGGTTCCCCTGCAGCTACGCGACCGATGAGCGGTAAGCCCTCTTCTTCCTCATCATTTGCACTGTCATCAATAATGCGAATACCGCGAGAAGCACCCGCAACAATTTCAATTGCACCTTTACGAGCAAGCGCTTTTAAATGTTCTTCTGCCGCATTAGGGGATTTAAAGCCTAATTCACGAGAAATTTCTGCACGAGTTGGCGGCATACCCGTGGTTTCTAAATGGCGTTTTAAGAGTTCCAGCACTTCTTGTTGTCTGGCAGTTAATGGTCTCATATACACTCCTGTTACTTTATACAGAATAACTGTTAGTATATACAGAAAGATGACGATTGCAACAACTATTTTCTAGCGATAAAAAGTGCGGTCAATTTTTTTCATATTTTTTTGACTGCTCATCATAAATCGCAAATGTAAATTTTTTTAGAATTTGACTGGTCGAATGTGTTAAAATGCCTAACAATACCTAGAAATGTCTAACAAAAAGAGAATATTAATTATGTCTGGCATCGTAAGTACTTATCGTAAATTATTAGAATTACCGCTTTCGGTTTTAGTAAAAAATAATCCTATCCCTGCTCAACCCATCGAAGAGCTTCAACTCAATATCAATCAACCTATTCTTTATGTTTTACCTTACACCTCTCAAACTGACTTCGTGATTTTCCGTCGTAACTGTTTGAGTGTGGGTTTGCCTGATCCAGCTGAAAAGAATGTGATTGATGGCATAGCATTACCACGTTATGTCTATTTAGACGAAGGTCGCCGCTTTTTTAAATCAAAAGGCGCAAAAGATGAAACCGCTAAAGTCTTCAATAAATACTTAGAGCTACACCGTGATGTAGCCGATTTAGATGTACAACTCATTCCTGTTTCTGTGCTTTGGGGACGTTCACCAGGTAAAGAAGATAAAGCAAGCTTACCTAATCTGCGTTTATTGAATGGTCTTCAGAAAACCTTTGCAGCCATCTGGTTTGGACGAGACACCTTTGTACGTTTTTCTCAAGCGCTTTCTTTGCGTTACATGGTAAATGAACATGGTTCTGATGAAAAAATTGCGCAAAAACTGGCTCGCGTGGCCAAAATGCACTTTGCTAAACAACGCATTTCCGCGACTGGACCTCGTTTGCCAAACCGCGAAGCGATGTTTAATAAACTACTAAATTCCCAAGCGATTCAAAATGCCATTGAAGATGAGGCAAAATCAAAAAATATCAGCCGCGAGAAAGCCTACGCTGAAGCCGAAAAAATTCTTCATGAAATCGCGGCGAATGTAAGCCATTCCAGCCTTCGTGCGGCGGATCGTTTCTTACGTTGGTTATGGAACAAACTGTATTCCGGTATTGATGTACAAAATGCAGACCGAGTGCGTAAATTAGCATTAGAAGGACATGAAATTGTTTATGTGCCTTGTCACCGTAGCCACATTGACTATTTATTGCTTTCTTATGTGCTCTATCACCAAGGTCTTGTACCGCCACATATTGCAGCAGGGATCAACTTAAACTTCTGGCCAGCAGGTCCTTTATTCCGTAGCTGGGGGGCATTCTTTATTCGTCGTACGTTTAAAGGTAACCGCCTTTATTCTGCTATTTTTCGTGAATATTTAGGGGAATTATTCCACCGCGGTTATTCCGTCGAATACTTCATTGAAGGTGGTCGTTCTCGTACTGGTCGCTTGCTTGCGCCGAAAACCGGTATGATGTCGATGACGCTACAAGCGCTTCAACATAACCAAACGCGTCCAATTTCAGTGGTGCCTGTGTATATCGGTTATGAGCACGTATTAGAAGTAGATACTTACGCGAAAGAATTACGTGGTGCAGCGAAAGAAAAAGAAAATGCTGGCTTAGTTTTACGTGTGATTAAAAAATTGCGTAATTTAGGTCAAGGCTTTGTGAATTTCGGTGAGCCAATCACGCTTTCAAATTACCTCAATCACCATTATCCAGAATGGAAAGAACAACATCATGAAGATAAACCTCACTGGTTTAACCATGCAGTTGGGTCTGTTTCGAATCAAGTGATGGTGAATATTAATAAAGCCGCTGCTGTTAATGCGATGAATTTAGTGGGGACCGCTCTACTCTCTTCTCGTCAGCGTGCACTTTCTCATGAGCAACTATTAGAACAACTCTCTAGTTATCAAGAAATGTTAAAGAACGTACCGTATTCTACTGATGTGGTACTGCCAACTGATTCACCAAAAGCGATGCTTGACCACGTATTAAGTTTAGATCGTGTGGGTGTATTAGTTGAAAAAGATAACTTTGGGGAAATTATTCGTTAGAACGTAATTCTGCTGTTCTCATGACGTATTACCGCAATAATATTCAACACTTATTTGTGTTGCCTTCACTTGTTGCGAGTATCGTTTTACATTATGAAGCGATTCAAAAAGATTTATTATTGGATGCGGTTCGCAAAATTTATCCATTCTTAAAAGGCGAACTCTTCCTTCATTTCAATGAAGAAGAATTAAATACACAAATTAAAGCGATTATTGATGAATTTGCGCGTCAGGATGTTATCCAAGCCAATGATAATTTCTTATCGATTCACCGCGCTAAAGTTCGTATTTTACAACTTTGGTCTGCTGGTATGCGTGAAATCTTACAACGTTACTACATCACAGTGAGTATTTTACGTAAAGATCCTGGAATTGCTCGTGGCTTATTAGAAAAAGAAAGCCAATTGGTGGCACAACGTCTTTCTGTATTACACGGTATTAACGCACCAGAGTTCTTTGATAAAGCGGTATTCTCTGCTTTCATTGCTAACTTAAAAGAAGAAGGTTATTTCGATGATGATAAAGAAAAATTACACGAGCTTGCTACAATCTTAGAGCATTTAATTTCGAGCGAAGTGTGCTTAACGATTAACGGTGCTGCAGACAAAGCAGATGACGTTGAGATTGAAGTAGAAGAAGAGGATAAATCAAATAAAGATGAATAATCTTTATTTGGAATAATAAAAGGGCGTGTTGAAGATATCCAACGCGCCCTTTTCTTTTATACGATTAATTCAACCAGAAATAATATCCTATTGTCGCGATAACGAGTATACACACAATATTTAAGATAAACCCAGCTTTCACCATATCACTCTGACGAACATGTCCCGTACCAAATACGATTGCATTTGGCGGTGTCGCCACTGGTAACATAAAGGCACAAGAAGCACCTAAACCGATGATTAAGGCAAGACCAATTTCTGGCATACCAAGAGATTGCGCGATAGAAATAAAGATTGGCACTAATAATGCTGCACTCGCAGTATTGGACGTAAATTCAGTTAAGAAAATAATGAAGGTTGCGACCAATAAACCAATGAGATAGTAATGTTGTCCTTGAACTAAGAATACAATACCGTCAGCTAATACTTTACTTGCACCAGAATCTTTTAACACTGCGCTTAAAGTTAAGCCACCACCGAAAAGCATTAATACACCCCAGTCCGTGCTTTCTTGGATTTGTTTCCAATTTGCCACACCAGTTGAACAAATAATGACAGCAGCAAGCAATGCGACAACGCTATCAAAACTACCGATATTTTTAGCAAGACCAAATACACCTGAAATGATTGGATTAATATAACTACTAAATACCCAACAAAGCGCAATGAGACCAAAAATCACAAGCGTTAAAACACGTTGGCCATTCATTTCAATACGTTCAAAGTTTTGTTCAAAATGTAAATGAAGTCTTGGTTTAAACACCATGAAAAGTGTACCAATCATCAACGGCATCAAAATGAGCATAATTGGTAAACCATACCATAACCAATCAGAGAAAGTTAAATGTAAGTTACTTGCAACGATAGCATTTGGTGGGCTACCTACTAATGTTCCCATACCACCAATACTTGCACTATACGCAATCCCTAATAAGACGAAGACATAAGTATTATGTTCTTTTTCTTTATCAAGTTTGCTTAAGATCCCCATCGCTAAAGGTAACATCATGGCAGCTGTTGCTGTGTTACTCATCCACATGGAAAGGAAAGCAGTAATAGCAAAAAGATACATCACAGCGACAAACAAATTACCACGTGCCATTGCCATGATTTTATTGGCAATCATTTTATCGAGTTTTTGTATGTGCAAAGCTGTCGCTAAAGCAAAACCACCAAAGAATAAGAAAATGGTTGGATCAGCAAACGCCACTAAAGCTTGTTTGGTTGTCACCAAATCAAGTGCAATCGCAAGCAATGGCACCAATAGCGCGGTAACTGTTACATGTAATGCTTCAGTTAACCAAAGGATTGCTACCAAAGCTAATAATGCTAAACCTGCATTTTCCTTAGGTGCAAAAGGTAAGGCTTTAAGTAAAATAAAAAAACAGGCTATCGCTAGCAGAAAGATAATCCCACTTTTATAATTTTTGTTATGTTTGTTTCGTTCATGAGTCCCTCCAAACTGATTACAGATGAACTATTTGCGATGTTAAATGAATGTTACAAACTTTCAACCAACAAATGTTTAAAAATGTGATCTTGTTCAAAAAATTTTTAACAAAAAAGTGCGGTTATTTCTAACCGCACTTTAAAAAAGGTCAATAATTTCAAAATTATTCTTCTTCGACGTCTTCTAAATCTAATGCTTCTTGTGAAAGAATAATACCTGTTAAATCAGCATAAATATAATCTTCAGGGAAGAACGTCACGCCACCAAAATTGACCGGAAGATCACTTTCACCATGATTATTTTCATCTGCGCCAACTGGAATTGGAGCAAGCGCATGAATACCGATATCAATATTTTCAAGTTGTTGAATTTGACGCACTGCACCATAAACAATGATGCCCGCCCAGTCATTATCTGCGGCAAGTTGTGCAAGCTCAGCATCAATTAAAGCACGACGTACTGCGCCACCGCCATCTACGACAAGCACTCTGCCGTTACCATTCTCTTCGAGAATTTCGGCAATTAATCCATTATTTTCAAAACATTTTACTGTCGTCACTTTGCCGTAGAAATTGCTGACGCCACCAAAGCTAGAAAAAATTGGCTCAACCACATCCACTTGATCAGCATAAATATCACAAAGTTCTGAAGTATCGATATACATAATGTACCCCTTTGTCGTTAAAAATTTTTTTCTCTAGTATAAGCCGATTTAGCCGATAAAGCAAGCCTAAACTAAACAAGATATTGATAAATAAAGAAATCATAGACATCTGAGCCAACATCGGGCGCAACACTGCGGGCTCTTTGCTACGATAAACAAATAATGCGTGTTTTAATAACAGTGGAAATGCCAGTAAAAATAAGAAATGCCAAGGACTAAACGCTGTTGAGGCCGCAAATAGCACATAACATAAAGCGGCAACGCTTAATAAAAATACAATGATAAATACGTCCTTTCTTCGGGCCAATACGCACAACCAGAGTATTTTTCCCTACTTTCGCATCTTGCTCAATATCACGTAAATTATTGATATTTAAAACGGCTGTTGCTAATAAACCTGAGCCTAACGCAGGTAAAGTAATTAAGCTATCAATGCTGTGAGTTTGTAGATAATAAGTTCCACCTACACCTAATAGTCCAAAAAAGAGCAACACTGACAGATCGCCTAAACCTAAATAACCATAAGGTTTAGCCCCTACGGTATAAGTAATGGCAGCAATAATGGCAAGAATACCCAAACCAGCAAAGGCCAATAAATCTGTAAGATTTTGATATGCGATACCAATTAAGAATGCGCCTGAAAAGAATGAACCTACGGCCATTAAAATTAAGCCCCATTTAAGCTCATTCGCGGAAATTGCACCTTGCTGAATACCACGTAAAGGCCCAATACGTTCTTCGGTATCTGACCCTTTTTGATGATCACCATAATCGTTAGCAAAGTTAGAAAGTACTTGCAATAAAATGGTGGTAAGCAAGCAAAGGAACATCACGGTGAGATTAAAACTTTCTTTATCCGCCCAATATGCCAATGCTGAACCGGTAAAAATAGAAGCTAATGCCAAAGGCAAGGTTTTTGGGCGAGCGGTTTCCCACCACATTTTCAATTTATGATTTGTCATTTTTTTTGACCGCACTTTTGATTACAATAAAGGGCGTATTCTACACGGAAATTGCCTTTTTATGAATGATTTAACACTGACGCTTCACCCAATTGCGGTGATTCACACGCCTTACAAAGAAAAATTCTCGGTGCCACGACAGCCAGATTTAGTACAGGATGGCATTGGTATTGTGGAACTGCTCCCTCCGTATAATTCGCCAGAAGCTGTACGAGGATTAGAGCAATTTAGCCATCTTTGGCTTATTTTCCAATTTGACAAAGTACCCCATGGGAAATGGCAATCCACCGTTCGCCCCCCTCGTTTAGGCGGCAATCAACGTGTCGGCGTATTTGCTTCTCGCGCTACACATCGTCCAAATCCGCTAGGCTTATCCAAAGTAGAATTACGCCAAGTAGAATGTATTCATGGACGTGTTTTTCTACATTTAGGATCCGTGGATCTTGTCGATGGTACACCTATTTTTTTGATATTAAGCCTTATATTGCCTATGCTGATAGTGAACCTGAGGCAAAATCAAGTTTTGCGCAAGAAAAACCACCTGCAAAATTAAACGTAGAATTTACAGAAATCGCCCAAAGTGCGGTGGAAAAATATCATAAAAATCGACCGCACTTAGCGAGATTCATTACGGAAGTGATCGCACAAGATCCCCGTCCTGCTTATCAACAAGGTAAAGAAACCGATCGTATTTATGGTATTAGTCTGTACGAATTTAATATTAAATGGCGTATTAAAGCAGGGACAATAGATTGTGTCGAAATTCTGGATATCCAAAAATTAAAAGAACAAAAAAGCTGACTTTCGTCAGCTTTCTTTTTATCGTTTTAATCCTGTCTAATCTGGCAATGCATTTATCACAGCTTTGACGAGCGTTGCCAATGGAATCGCAAAGAATACGCCCCAGAATCCCCATAATCCGCCAAAAATCAGCACTGAAATAATGATGACTAAAGGGTGTAAATTAACGACTTCAGAGAATAAATACGGTACCAACAAGTTTCCATCTAAAAGTTGACTCACCGCAAAGGCCACAATTAAATACCAAAACGTTGGGGAAATGCCAAACTGGAACATCGCCACTAACGCAACAGGAATCGTCACTAATACCGCGCCGATATAAGGCACTAATACAGACAACCCAACGGCAACAGAAAGTAAGAGCGGATAATTCAAACCAAAGCTTAAAAAGATGATGTAAGTCACCACGCCGACAATCAAAATTTCCAACAGCTTACCATGAATATAATTCGCAATTTGTTGCTGCATTTCATTCCATACTTTAGAGGCTAAAAGACGATTTTTAGGTAAAAAGCGACTCACGCCAGCAAGAAGCTCAGTTTTATCTTTCAGCATAAAGAACATCATTAATGGCACTAAAAACGCATAAATACCCAGTGATACAAGGTTCATTAATGAGGTAATCGACAATTTCACCGCAGATTCACCGAAGCCCAAAATCTTCGCACGAGCAGCACTAAAAAAGGTGTCAATCATGGTGTAATCAATGAGTTCAGGATAATGCTCTGGAAGGGCTAATAACCATTCATGTAACTTATTGAACATGGCCGGCAAATCGCTTAATAAGGAAATGGTTTGATTCCATAATGTTGGCACAAGCCCGAAGAAAATTAATAACGCCAAGGTTATAAATCCACCAAAAAAATGACTAGCGTAGCGAGCATCCGGGGAAATTTTAATTTTTTTCGTCAGGAAATTAATCGGCATTTCCAATAAATATGCTAATACAATGGCAATCAGCAAGGGGGCGATTAAATCACTAAAGAAATAAATCGCAATAAAGCCAAACAACAAAATGGCAAGTAGCCCCATCGCCTGCGGATCGCTTAAGCGACGGCTATACCAATTTTTTAGCATTTCTAACATAAAGTCTTCCTAAACAAGTATTTTTTTGTCATTATAAGTTAAAAATTTAAATCAATCCTATATCCACTCATTCAACATAAAAATAGAAGGAAACGTTATGTCTGTGACGATTTATCATAATCCGCGTTGCTCAAAAAGCCGTGAAACCTTAGCTTTATTAGAAGAAAAAGGCATTCAGCCGACGATTGAACTTTATTTACAACAACACTACTCTGTTGAAGCATTGCAGCAACTGGCTAATAAATTAGGATTAGATGATGTCAGAAAAATGATGCGTACCAAGGATGAACTTTATCAATCATTAGGGTTAGATAATCCAGCATTAACGAATGATGATTTATTAAAAGCCATCAGTGAAAATTCAGCCCTATTAGAACGCCCGATTGTGGTAAAAGGTGAAAAAGCTAAAATTGGACGACCGCCTGAAAGCGTACTCACCATTTTGTAATTCTATTCATTTTCGCTATAATGACTTGCCGTGAACGACTTCACGGCAATTTTTTAGAGGTAAATATGACGAAAAAAACAAAAAGTGCGGTTGAAAATCAGCCCATTTATCAACACACCAAAGGTGTCGTGAAAGATAATGCCGTGATGGCACTATTACACGACAAATTATTCCGCCAACGCGTTGAGAAAAAAACGTAAAGGTAAAGGCAGTTACCAACGCAAAGCAAAAATATGCTAGCAATTGGTTTGAAAAGCCCGATGATAAAGTTTTTGATTTCAGAAATTTTATCATCGGGTTTTTCGTTTCAATTTCAGTATAAAAAATAACAAACAGAGGAAGTCTATATGTCAATCAAAACAGAAGTTTTATTTAACAATACTTGGAATGTCCGTATCAGTGATCCGGGTGAAGAAGGGGCTCAAAGCCATTTTTTTGAAACCATTTATCTCACGCTCACGGCTTATTTTGAAGGCGAAAATGTACGTTATGAATTTGTGCGTAAAGTAGAAGATCAAATAAAAATCAAACGCTCATTTACGGAATTAGGTGAGTTATTCAAATTCTTAGGTGATTATTTGGATCCTGTTTCTCTTGGTAACCTAGGCGTAAAAATTGGTCACTTAGGCGTGAAAGCCGAATAAATCTTTTTCAATAAAAAAAGTGCGGTCAAATTGAACCGCACTTTTTATTTCTCAACTCATATTATTGTGCAAGCAATACACTTAATGCTGAATACAAGGATTGAGCCGCTTCATTTGGTAGTGTCTTGCCGTCTTCATCAGTGATCACAACCGCACTTTGTTTACCCACTGCGGAAATTTGCATTCGGTAAACACCTTTTTCTAGATTAGGCGGATTCACACCTAAACGTAACCACTCTTGTTTATCCAATGGTTTATATTTCAATTCGCGATAACCACGACCGGCTGATTCAGATGTTGTGTTAAAGCCTAATTTCGGTAAAGTTGAACCTAAACGTTGCCATGCTTGGCCAAAACTTGCATCCATACCTAATGCCATTCTACCGTTCGTATCAGTAATTAAACCTGATTGGAAAGGTCCTGCCGAGGCATTATTTAAATCTTGTTGTTGCTTGTTATAAGCGTTAGTGAGCGCAGCAACAAAACGATTTAAACGATCAGACGCATAACGTTGTTTATCTGCTTGATCTGGGGTGTAAATCACACCATCACGACGCATTTGCTCCACAGAAACCGCTAACGCACTCGCATCCTGAGCAGTAACTTGTTCAACTTTATAACGGATCTCTGTATTGGCTTTATCATCTGCACGACCTGTTGGCGCCCAATCGCTAATTAATACCGCACCATTTAAAGTTGAATTCGTGCCTTCTTCTTTCAATAAACGCTCAATTTGTTTGAGATTATAAAGCTCTGCTTGCGCATCCGTATAAACAATCAATGCGCGTTCGCCATCAAATTGTGTCAACGAATTTTTGATAATCGCTAATGGGGTTGAAGGCGGACGAATATCCACGCGTTCTTTTTTCACATTAAGCTGAGGAAGCTCATAAGTAGGATCGGCTTGCGGCAATGTTACACCACCACTTGCTAAAGGAGAAAAGCTCGGTATTTCACGATCAGCGTTCTGATAAGTGTCGTTAGCCGTCTGCATTTTTTCTACGCTGTTTGAACACGCTGATAACAATGCTACCGAGACCAAAGTGAGTACAATCTTTTTCATTCCTTAATCCTTCCAATAAAAATAATGACCGCTCTTTGACAAATAAAAAAAGTCGAAAGTTTAAAGGGCTGTAAAAACAACCCTTTAATTCATTAAATTAAGCCAGCAACTTTTAATGCTTCTTCTACTTTTACTTGAGCGCTTTCGCTTAACACAGTAAGAGGTAAACGTAAATGTGGAGTCTTAATTAAACCTAAACGATATGCCGCCCATTTAACCGGGATTGGATTTGATTCAATAAATAAATCTTTATGTAAAGGCATTAAACGTGCATTAATTTCTTCCGCTTTCGCAAAATCGCCCGCTAAAGCATAGCGACACATCGCGGCCATATCTTTTGCTGCAAGGTTATTTGTCACAGAAATAACACCCTCTGCGCCTAATTTCATCGCTTCTAACCCTGTGGCATCATCTCCACTTAACACAATGAAATCTTTACCGGCTAATTCTTTAATCGCCGTGATACGAGTTAAATCGCCAGTTGCTTCTTTAATCCCAACAATATTCTCAATTTGTGATAAACGAGCCACGGTTTCCGGTTTCATATCACTACCGGTACGACCCGGCACATTATAAAGAAGTTGTGGTAAATCTGTACATTCGGCAATGGCTTTAAAATGTTGGAACATGCCTTCCTGAGTCGGTTTATTGTAGTAAGGCACTACAGATAAACAACCGGCCACGCCACTATCACGTAATAATTTTGTCATCACGATAGCTTCGCTTGTTGCATTGGCGCCGGTGCCTGCGATAATTGGGATACGACCTTTTGCTAACTCAACTGTCTTTTCTATCACTTTCACATTTTCTTCAATGCTTAATGTTGCAGATTCTCCTGTTGTGCCTACCGATACAATAGAATTAGTACCAGCATCGATATGAAATTCAATGAGTTTTTTTAATGTTTCAAAATCAATATTCCCGTGGTTATCCATCGGGGTTACTAAAGCAACAATACTGCCTGAAAATAAAGGTTTTTGCGTAGTCATAAGTACTCCATTCACATCTATTCTGCATTTAATAATAATATTTGAAAAATACTCAGTTATAATCGCTAAAAATAGTCTGAATTTACAAATCATTTTTTTCACATTTTTTTAAGGATTTTTTATGAAAAAATTACAAGTGGGTGATTTAGCGCCGCAATTCACACTCTTAAATCAAGACAATCAACCTATTTCACTCAGCGATTTCAAAGGTAAAAAAATCCTCGTGTATTTTTATCCAAAAGCCTTAACACCAGGCTGTACAACCCAAGCCTGTGGTTTGCGTGATGCCAAAAGTGAACTAGAAAAATTAGGTGTAGTTATTTTAGGCATCAGTACAGATTCCCCTAAAAAACTCGCTCAATTTGTTGAGAAAAAGTCACTCAATTTCACTTTACTTTCTGATGAAGATCACCAGGTTGCCGAGCAATTTGGTGTATGGGGCGAGAAGAAATTTATGGGGCGCACTTATGATGGTATTCATCGTATTAGTTTCCTCATTGATGAACAAGGTAAAATTCTGCACGTTTTTGATAAATTCAAAACAGGTGAACATCATCAAGTTGTCCTAGATTACTTACACTCTCTTTAAAAATACCGCTCAAACAACCGCACTTCTGTGATTTATCTCAAAGTGCGGTCAAAAAATCGTTCATTTTTTTCTAATTTATATTTACGCTCTATTTTCCATTTGGTAAAATCCCCAATCTAATTGAAATTCATTCTCAATTAATTTTGAGCTTTTATTAAACATTCAAGGACTATCAAATGCTACAACTTTTTGAGTTTTTACAACAATACAGTGATTACATTATTATTGGACTTCTACTTGTTATGAGTGTAATCATGCTTGCGGCCGTGATTGAGCGTTTTATCTTTTTAAAGCGTGTGGACGTAGCAAAATATTCCAATATTCACGCACTTGAAATTGATTTAAATCGCAATATGACGGTGATCTCCACTGTCGGTGCTAACGCACCTTATGTTGGTCTATTAGGTACGGTAATTGGAATTTTATTAACTTTCTTCCAAATTGGCCATGGTGATGGCGAAGTCGACGCAGGTGCTATTATGATGCACCTTTCTCTTGCATTAAAAGCAACCGCACTTGGTATTTTAGTCGCTATTCCGTCTATGATGTTCTATAACGGCTTAGGTCGTAAAGTAGAAGTTAACCGATTGAAATGGAAAGTATTAAACGCTCAGAAAGATAAGGAATAATCGTGAAAAAATTTGATGAAATCAACATTATTCCTTTCATCGACATTATGTTGGTGTTATTAGCGATAGTGTTGGTCACCGCATCCTTTATTTCCCAAGGAAAAATTAAGGTAAATGTGCCCAAAGCGAGTTCAACGGTCGCATTCAAGTCAGATGAATTAACAAAATTATTAACGGTTACAGCTGACAAGCAACTTTATTTTAACGATAAGCCTATTTCACAAGAAGCGCTTGAAAAAGAAATTATGGGTTGGAATAAAGATCAAAAAGTAACGTTAAAAAAATTGATGCTGAAGCTTCCTTCCAAGATTTCGTAACCATTACCGATATGTTATCGAAAAATGAAATCAAAAATGTTGTTATTGTTTCCATGAAAGATAAAGGCGCTCCAAGCAAAACAACTCAAGGAAATGAATCAAAAAATACGCCTGAAGTAGGTGGAGTTGCAAGCGGAGGCGTTGGAGTAGGACGTAGTCAATGAACAGCCAACAAACCAAACGATCATTATTAGGTTTGCTTATTTCTTTATTGATTCATGGTAGCATCCTTGGTGCGTTATTTTGGAACTGGCATACGCCACATGAAGCTGCGAGCGATGCGCCAGGTGAAATATCCACAACGATTTCAATGGAAATGATTCAAGGAATGCGAGTGGAAGAACCCACTCCAGAACCGGAACCTGAACCTCAACAGGTGGAACCAGAGCCTGAAAAACACGACATCGTTGAGGATCCAACGAAAAAAACCAGAGCCTGAAAAGAAAAAAAGAACCTGAGAAAAACCAGAAAAAAACCAATAGAAAAAGCCGAAACCAAAAACCTAAAGAGAAGCCAAAAGAAAAGCCTAAAAATGAGGTAAAAACAGAGAAACCAGTAGAAATGCCGAAAAATTTACCGATTGGTGATAAAAATATCAATTCAACGGCTACAGCAAATTCTAAAGCAACAACTACAGGTCAACCTGGTACAAATGGCGTTCAAGGTGGTTCTGGCACTAATACTGATGAACTGAATGCGTATCGTGCCGCGATTCGACGTGAAATTGAACGGCATAAACGCTACCCGGCTCGAGCGAAGATGATGCGTAAACAAGGTGTTGTGAGCGTAAGTTTTAGCGTTAGTTCAGATGGTTCGTTATCAGGAGAACGTGTGACTAACTCCTCTGGAGATGAAAGCCTAGATAATGCAGCACTTGAGGCTGTGAGAAGTGCAAGACCAGTTGGTCCAAAACCCGCAGGATTTGCCTCTTCAGTCAGTGTACCAATTAGCTTCACCATTCAATAGGTAAATAAAAAGGCGAACAATAATGTTCGCCTTTCTTTTTGCTAAGCTTAATTAGCCCATACCGTATTTTTTCAATTTCTTACGCAATGTACCACGGTTAATACCGAGCATATTTGCCGCACGGGTTTGGTTACCGCGGGTGTATTGCATAATCATATCTAACATCGGGTGTTCAACTTCCGCTAATACTAATTCGTAAAGATCATTCACATCTTGACCATCTAATTGTGATAAGTAATTGCGTAAAGCTTGTTTTACAGAATCACGTAATGGTTTGTTTGTTACTTGTGATTGAGAGTTTAAAACTGAAACGGTTAACGCTTCAGACGGACTACGTTGTTGTTCTAACATTTTTCTTTATCCAAAATTGAATTTAAAAAACCTTCCAGCACAATTAACTGCTCTTTCGGTTCATTAATTGCGTTAAAAGTCTGTCTAAAAACGGAATCGGGTTGAATTCCCTGTAAATACCAAGCCACGTGTTTGCGAGCTATTCGATAGCCTTTTTGCTCACCATAGAACTGATGAAGTTCTTGAATATGACGCAAAATATGACCGCACTTTTCACGTAAACTTGGTGTTTGAATTATCGTATCATGTTCTACTAGCGCTTCCATTGCTTGGAAAAGCCACGGATTGCCTAATGAAGCACGACCGATCATTATTGCATCGGCACCTGTGTACTCAAGTACCTTTTTCGCTTTCGAGGCAGAATCAATATCCCCATTCGCAATGACTGGAATTGAAATTGATTGTTTGACTGCTCGAATATTGTCGTATTCCGCTTCGCCTTCAAATAAGCATTCTTTCGTCCGCCCATGAATGGTTAAAGCTTGAATACCAGATTGTTCTGCAATTTTGCCGATTTGCACACAGTTTCGGTTTACTTTATCCCAACCTGTGCGAATTTTTAACGTCACAGGCACATCAACGGCATTCACCACTTCTTTTAAAATTTTTTCTACTAAATCAGGAAATTGAAGCAGTGCAGAGCCCGCTAATTTTCGATTTACTTTCTTTGCGGGACAGCCCATATTGATGTCGATAATTTCAGCACCATAGGCTACATTAATTGCTGCAGCTTGGGCCATTTCTAAAGGATCAGAACCTGCGATTTGCACCGCATTTAATCCTAGCTCTTCACTATGTGCTAAACGAAGTTTCGATTTCTCTGTATGCCAAACTTGTGGATTAGTGGACATCATCTCTGAAAACGTTAATCCCGCGCCATAATGGGCACATAAACGTCGAAAGGGTTGATCCGTGATACCTGCCATGGGTGCCAATAAAATACGATTTTTTAATTCGTAAGAACCAATTCGCATTTTATGTTATCCCCAATTACAAGTCCTATCTCCAGCAAGTCAGGCCACAATAGCAACCGACAAGGGGTGCTATATTACGCATTTTTCTTTTTTTTGCAAAGTGAATTTTGTTCAAAAAATGCACTTTTTTTAATTGACAAAAAGAAATTAAGCCGATTTTAATTTACCTGTAATGCGGCACCATTCCTCTTTTACCGCGACAGGATCTAAATCAAAGGATTGTGCATAAGCATCACATACCGATTGTGCTTGTGTTTCTAAAATGCCGGATAGTCCTAGATCCCCATCCTCTTTCACTAATTGAGAAATAATTGGGTAAAGTTCTTTTAATGGACCTGCAAGAATATTCGCCACAACGACATCTGCTTTCAAATCAGCGGGTTTATCATCGGATAAGAAAAGCTGAAGACGATCTGCCACCCCATTCTGTTCCGCATTATTACGACTGGCGAGAATCGCTTGTGGATCGATATCAATACCAATCGCATTTTTCGCGCCTAATTTAAGGGCAGCAATGGCAAGAATCCCTGAGCCACAGCCAAAATCAATGACGGTTTTACCAGTTAAATCTAAACCATCTAACCACTCTAAACAAAGTGCAGTTGTTGGGTGTGTACCTGTCCCAAACGCTAAACCAGGATCAAGCATCACATTCACCGCATTTATCCGGCACTTCACGCCAACTTGGGCAAATCCATAAACGTTGACCAAATTGCATTGGGTGGAAGTTATCCATCCATTCACGTTCCCAGTCTTTATCCTCGATTTGTTCAATTTTGTAAGCGGTATTTTCATCTAAATGATGCGCTTGTTTAAGCAGACTCACAATTTCACTCATATCTGTTTCTGCATCAAACAATGCGATCACATCGGTGTTTCCCCACAAACGTGTTTCGCCCGGAAGGGGCTCAAAAATCGGCGTATCTTGGCTATCCATAAATGTCACCGAAACTGAGCCAATTTCTTCTAAAAAGTCGCTAATTTTCTCGGCTTTCTCATTTGTACTATTTAAGCGAATTTGAATCCACGCCATCTTCTTTTTCCTTTTTAATTAATTTCTTTATGTAACCATTTCGGCAATAAACTTACGCCTAGGGCTGAGACCACAATAATGATAATCCCAAGCGCTGAAACAAGTGAAACCTCTTCATTGAGCAATAATACTGCCAAAAAGACACCAAAAATCGGCTCAAGTGCGGTCAAAATTCCCGAGATTTTTGCATCTACTGAATTTAAGCCTTTATTCCATAACCAAAAAGCAAACCAACTGCATGCTACACCAAGGTAAATCAAACCGAAGAAACCAAGCCAGTTAAAATGGATATCCCAGTTTTCAGTCATCAATAAAGTAAATGGCAGCATGGTGATAGTTGCCAACACAATCGAAATGGATGTATAGGCTTGTGCTGAAACCGTTGCCACCACTTTTTTCGTCCAACGTAAGCAACAAGCAAACACAATACTTGCCGCTACTATTAAGGAGCAACCCAATAAACTAATTTGACTTGAGCCTTCATTGCCCTGCCCACCGAGAATTAAAATGGCCACGCCTAAAAAGGCAAAAGCGCCACACAACCAATGATACCATTTCGCACGATCTTGAAAGAAAAAATGCCCAATAAAAATCACACATAACGGCTCTAATCCTATCATGGTCGTTGCGCTCGCCGCGCTCGTATATTTTTAAGCCAATAAATTGCAGCAAAAAAAGGTGGCAGTATAATTAAAAAAACCTAACCACCAAAGCTGTTTTCGCATAGGTTTAGACACGCCTTTCCAACGACGAAAAAAGAGTGACATCACAATAATCGCCGCCATGAATAAACGGGCTTGGATCATTAAAATAGTATCCATCATTGTGAAGGTGTATTTAGCGGCAACAAAGGCACTACTCCAAATAAACAATGCTAGAATTTGGTAAATCATAAAGTGCGGTCCATTTTTACTGGTTTTTGGCGCCGAATTGGTTACCTAAAATGAAAGCAATCAAACCAAATACAAGTGCGGGTACAATGGCATTAAAACCAAATAATTTAATACCAAATTGAGTCAATAACACAAAACTACTCAATCCCACCACCATAGAGCTTATTGCACCAGCAGCATTTGCTTTATCCCAATAAATGCCTAATACGATCACCCAAAGGAATGCAGCTTCTAATCCCCCGAAAGCAAACAAATTCAACCAAATAATCATATCAGGTGGATTAAGTGCGGCTAGAATTAACAACGCCGATAAAATCAGTGTAATGACTGATGAAATACGGCTAATTCGCTTTTCATTCTTCGCGGCTTCAGGTTTGCTTGCAAGATATAAGTCTTTCACAAAAATTGAGGATGATTGAATGAGTTGCGCATCAACCGTAGACATAATCGCCGACATCGGCGCGGCTAAGAAAATCCCAGCAACAATGGGCGGAAGCACTTCCAACATTAAGGTTGGGATGACTTTGTCTGATACCGTTAGATCAGGCACAACGGCTCGTCCTAAAGCACCCGCCAAATGCATTCCGAACATAATGACTGAAAGGACAATCGTACCAATGAGCATGCCTCGATGTAAGGCTTTACTATCTTTAAAAGCCATACAACGCACGGCTGTATGTGGCAAACCAACCACACCAAAACAGACTAAGATCCAAAAGGATGCCATAAATTGAAAATCAAGCATCTCATTCGGACCGTAAGGACTTACTAAACTCGGATCAATTTCAGTTAATTTATCGACCGCACTTTCCACGCCACCGAGATGGTAAACAACCCCAACTAATAGCACGATTGTACCCAAAATCATTACTGTACCTTGAATCGTATCGGTTAACACGACTGCTCGGAAACCACCAATAAACGTATAAATACCAACCGTTAAGGCAAAAATAAGTAAGGCATGAGTATAAGGAATACCTATCGTGGTTTCGAGCAATCTTGCCCCCCCAATAAATTGCACAACCATGGCGGCAAAGAAGGCGAGCAACAATGCTAGACTGGAAATCCAAACGAGATATTTATTTTTATAACGATAGAGAAATAAATCATTAATGGTGAGCGCATTAGTTTCACGAGAAAGTAATGCAAATTTTTTACCTAATGCACCTAAGGCTAACCAAACAGCCGGCACTTGGATCATAGCGAGTAACACCCAACCTAGACCATATTTATAGGCAGCCCCTGGTCCACCAACAAAAAGAACTGGCACTGGCATAAGTGGAAGCCGTTGTCATCGCAAGCACAAAGCCCGTCATGGAGCGATTTCCCACATAATACTCCGTAAGGAAATCACCTTTACTGCGTTTAACATAAGCAAATAATGCCGCGCCAAAGATGAAAACTAAGTAGATAACTAAGGGGAGAATAATACCTAAATTCATTATTTATTCTCCTTTGACTCAACGTCTAGTGGAATATCTAAAAAGACAATTTTGACAATCCAATACCCAATGACTACAAACAAAATGGGTAAATAAATGCAGGATAATTCAAACCACAACGGAAACCCTATCGGCCCAGACGAGTTTTTTGGTAGATAAGCACAAACACACCACCCAATCACGTAAAGAATGGCTAACCCTAATGCCCAGCGCGCCTCCTTGGTAGCTTGTTTATATCGTTGTGATAAATCCATTATTAACTCCTTTTTGGTTATAAAGTTGTGCCCATTTCTAGAAAAAAATACGATTTTTTTATCATAACTATAAAATGGATGATTACTTGAAACTCGTTGATAAGACCATGTAATTTTAGGCGTGATTCCCCAAAAGTAAAGATCACGATGCCATAATGTTACTGCTGATTGATATTCATTATTTTTTTGACGAATATTAAATAAATCAGCACCTTTGTAAGTTCTATGCGCATAGGCAAGGGAAACTCGGGTTGAAATACCCCAGCCCCACTCTTGCCCCCAACCTAAACGCAGATTTTTACGTTGATAAGCATTGTCTTCGTCTCGTGTATTTTCACGATTATAATCAGCGCCTACAAACCAAAATTGACCACTCTTAGGAAAATAAGATAACGTATTCGACCAAAGATAGTTATTGCCATTCAAATGTTTACGAGTGTTATAACGCTGTTCACCATACTCAAGTGCGGTTGAAATTTGCCACTTTTCATTCAGCCAATAGGTTAAATCTAAACGAGCACCTGAATTTTTCGAATACTGTTTCATTGACTCGTTACCTGATGCGCCACCAGCATACCATCGTCTTTCTGTAAATGGCATCAATGAAATCTCAAAACGTGCTGTTTGATAACCTACTCCAGCACCGACTCTACCATTAAATTCATTATATTTTTTTATTATCCCAGTAATATTTTTCCTCTTCCCTCAATAGAAAAATTGAGCGAAATAATTATGGGATAATGACCATTTTTTCTCTGCTTCTGCAAAATAAGAAAAACCTGTTGCACTTTCGCGCTCCCAGGCATTCCAATTTCCAATGCGAGTGCCTGCTTTTGGTGCATTGTTAATATTACTTTCGTTTAAGAAACTCAGACCACCTTGAAACTTCCACTGATCTCGGAGGTTAAGTGCCGAAAGATATTGGTCGATCATGACGATAGACTCGGGTGAAACTTGTTCAGCTCTCAGTTTTTGGAATTGATCTTTGGCCGCCTCATTATCATTGTTTAAAAAGAGAGCTTGTGCTAACTGATAACGTAACGGTAGAATGGTCGAATCTTGAGAAAAATAGCGTACGATAACGAGTTACTGCCTCCGAAAAACGCCTTTCTTCGCGAGCATTAATCGCATTCGCCCATTCAAGTAAAAAAATGGATCTTGTTTAGACAAATTTTGATATAACGGCAATAATAGTTGAACGGCTTCGCCGTTATTTTTGCGACACCGCAGTGATCAATCCACGCACAATCAAATCTGGATGTTTCGACAATTCTTCTTTCGTAATAGAAAGCGTATGTTTATCTTTACGTTTATCTGATACTTGTGGATTTGCAGAGGATAAACTAGGTTTTAGCAAATTCAAGTTGATCATCAAATCGTTCATCACGAGGTTTAGGAGACTTCTCTGCTGCAAAAAGAGAAAGAACTAAGCAATAAAGACGAGCTTAAGAATAAAAACAAGTTTAGATTGTGGAATCATTTTTTTATTCCCATAAAGAAAAATAAAAGCAAGCACGAAGCTTGCTTTTAAATAATAATGAAATAGAATTTCTTATTGTGCTTTTTTTGCACCGTAGGCTCCAACCCAAGAATTATCTTTTAGCTTTTTACCATTCCACCTAGTTCTTTAGCTCCATCCCCATAAAACTTGCCCTCTGATACAGCTTCTGAAACAAAAGAGGAGGATTTTGCAGTACCGTAAAATTTATTGCCTGAAATATCGGCATTAATGTCAACTTTGACGTTATTAAATTTACTTTCCCCAGATTCAACATCATATTTAGGACTATCAACGTTTAAACTTCCTGATAATTTTTTTGTCACCAAAAATTAACCTTAAATTCAGAGGTGCCTTTTCTATAACCACCAAATACATGATTCCCTTTATCCGCCATTATACTTTCACCTTTGTAAGTAACATCTCCTGATTCTGGCATACTGTTTGAAGGATTTCCATTATAAAAAAGAATATCATCTTGCCCAAATGAATGACTTGCAATTGCACCAAAGCGAACATCTGTATATTTTCCACAACAAATATGTGGTGCTAAATTCAGCTTCTCGATAAACGCCCCTTCTTTTGTCCAATCTTGACTTGGTTCAAGTTTAAAATCAATAGGAATATTTTTGCCATCAACATCGATACTAGTAAAATTATTAGTAGCAATGAGCTCCTGTTCATTTTTAATTGTATTAACATTTCCTACAATATCTCCCTCATTTTCTGTTTTTATAGAAAATGCTAAACCAGTATTAGTTGGCAAACGTTCAGGCATTCCAGGTGTTGGCTGTTCAATTGGTTTTGATGGCTCAGCTGGTTTGGATTGCTCAGCTGGTTTGGATTGCTCAGCGGGTTTGGATTGCTCAGCGGGTTTGGATTGCTCAGCGGGTTTGGATTGCTCAGCAGGTTTGGATTGCTCAGCAGGTTTGGATTGCTCAGCAGGTTTGGATTGCTCAGCGGGTTTGGATTGCTCAGCAGGTTTGGATTGTTCAGCAGGTTTGGATTGTTCAGCAGGTTTGGATTGTTCAGCAGGTTTGGATTGACTCGCTAATTGATTATTACCACCGCCACCACTTCCACAGGAAGCTAGCATTACCGTTGTAAGAATAGTTAAGCTGAATTTCGAAAGATTAAATTTCATTGTTTTTTTCCTTAAGCAAAAAAATAGTCACAAATTATATAGGGATTTTATATCATTTCAAATACATTTTATAAATCATTGGGATAAAAATTAACTAGACTTAATGAAAAAAACGGCTAATCCATCTTGAATTAGCCGTTTCATTTTAATCATACATTCCTAATTTCTTCTCTAAATAGTGGATATTCGCACCACCTTTTTGGAAGTTTTCATCTTCAAGAATAAGTTCATGAAGTGGGATATTTGTTTTGATACCATCAATAATCGTTTCAGATAATGCATTCTGCATACGACGAATAGCTACATCACGAGTATCACCGTATGTGATTAATTTTGCGATCATAGAATCATAATGCGGAGGAACGGTATAACCACCATACACATGTGAATCCCAACGAACACCTAAACCACCTGGTGAATGTAAGTGTACCACTTTACCTGGAGATGGTAAGAATGTTTTTGGATCTTCTGCATTGATACGACACTCAATTGCATGACCTTTCACTTTAATATCTTCTTGTTTATAAGAAAGTGGTAAACCAGCTGCAATACGCAATTGCTCTTTCACCAAATCCACACCAGTAATCATTTCTGTTACTGGATGCTCTACTTGAATACGAGTATTCATTTCGATGAAATAGAACTCACCATTTTCATATAAGAATTCAAATGTACCTGCACCGCGATAGCCAATTTCAACACAAGCCTTCGCACAGCGAGAACCGATATCACGACGAACTTCTTCGGTAATGCCTGGTGCAGGTGCTTCTTCCACAACTTTTTGGTGACGACGCTGCATAGAACAATCACGCTCTGCAAGATAGATTGCATTACCGTGTGTATCAGCTAAAACTTGAATTTCAATATGGCGTGGATTTTCTAAATATTTTTCCATGTAAACCATATCATTGTTAAACGCTGCTTTGGCCTCTGCTTTTGTCATCGCAATGGATTCTTCAAGTGCATCCTCGCTACGTACCACGCGCATACCACGACCACCGCCGCCGCCAGATGCCTTGATAATAATTGGATAGCCAATACGTTTTGCAATTTCTTTATTTTTCGCGATATCGCTACCTACTGGGCCATCTGAACCAGGTACGCAAGGCACGCCTGCTTTTTTCATTGCTTTAATCGCAGAAACTTTATCCCCCATCAAACGAATAACGTCTGCAGTTGGACCAATAAAGATAAAAACCAGAACGCTCAACTTGCTCTGCAAAAATCCGCGTTTTCAGAAAGGAAACCATAACCAGGGTGAATCGCATCCGCACCGGTTACTTCTGCTGCAGCAATAATCGCAGGAATATTTAAATAACTTTTTACAGATGGCGCAGGTCCGATACAAACTGTTTCATCTGCAAGTAATACGTGTTTTAAATCACGGTCAGCGGTAGAGTGAACCGCCACAGTTTTAATGCCTAATTCTTTACAGGCACGCAAAATACGCAGTGCAATTTCACCACGGTTAGCAATCACAACTTTTTCTAACATAACAATTTCCACTTGGGTGAAAAAAATGGCGAGAAAGCTCGCCATTTCAGATTGATAGGGATTATTCGATAACGATCAATGGTTGATCAAATTCAACCGCTTCGCCATCATTTACTAAGATTGCTTTAACCACACCAGCTTTATCAGCTTCGATACGGTTCATCATTTTCATTGCTTCAACGATACAAAGTGCATCGCCTACTTTGACTGTTTGTCCCACTTCCACGAAAGCTTTCGCTTCAGGGCTTGGACTACGATAGAATGTACCTACCATTGGTGAGCGCACTTGGTGCCCTGACACTTCAGCCGCAGGTGCTTCAGCAGGCGCTGCTGCCGCAGGAGCAGCTGCAGGAGCTGCAACTGGAGCTACAGGCGCCGCTGCATATTGAATTGCAGCAGGTGCAACGGCTGGTGCCACACGACTAATACGTACCGTACCTTCTTCTTCTTGCACTTCTAATTCAGTGATACCCGATTCTTCTACTAATTCAATCAGTTTTTTGATTTTACGAATGTCCATACGTTCTTCCTAAAAATAATAATGAATTATCAACCGCACTTTCAGAATTGATTCCCAAAGTGCGATCATTTTTGAAAACCTATTTTTTGTGTCGGCAAGATTACCGCAAAATCATGAACTTTGCGATAAATTTCTGCGAAAATCTGTAAATTTTGTGAAATTTTATGCTTTTTTATTTAAAAAATCTAACGCAAATTGGAGAGCAAACTCATAGCCTTTTGCACCTAAGCCACAAATTACCCCTTCAGCCACATCACTAAAGTAAGAATGATGACGGAATGGCTCGCGTTTATGTACATTAGACAAATGAATTTCAACAAAAGGAATTGACACCGCTAGCAACGCATCGCGCAATGCAACACTGGTATGCGTATAAGCTGCTGGGTTAATTAAAATAAAATCCACTTTCTGAAAAACTTTGATGAATTTTATTAATTAACTTTTTCTTCGCTATTTGCTTGGAAACACTCCAAATTCACATCATGCTGCGCAGCAAGTTTACCCACATTTTCTTCAATGGCAGATAATGAAAGTGAACCATAATGTTTTGGTTCCCTTTGCGCCCAACATATTCAAGTTCGGGCCATTTAACAGCAAAATATTGAATTTTTTTGACATTTTCACATCCTTTAACTTGTGCAAATTATAGCGATTTTTTATGTAATGGTGGTCGTATCTCTATGCAATTTTGGTAATAAATTCTGAATTCAAATCAATTAACGGTAAATCTGAGCCTGGCCATGCACGTAATACCTGATGTTGCATTAAATTCAGGGTATCCAATCCTGGAGTTACATTAGGCGTATACTGTGCCGCAATACGAGCGAGTTGCGTCAATCCAAGACTACTTTCAAGGCTCGAGCTGATCACTGCTTTTATGCCTAAACTATGCGCTTGAGCAATCAGCTTTTGACAATCTTGCAACGAGCCAATCAATGTTGGTTTAATCACAATGGCGCTTAAGTGCGGTTCTTTTTCTACAAGAAAATCTGGCTCACGCACACTTTCATCCCAAGCAATATTTATGCCTGTTTGATCTGCAAACTGACGGCTTTCTTCACGGGTTTTACAAGGTTCTTCCAAAAAATTGAATACGAGATCTATGTTGCGGTTTTACTTTCTCCGCAAATTTTAATGCCTTTTTCCAAGGTCCATTGACGATTCGCATCTAGACGTAATTGCAAATCAGGAATGGCTTCAAGAAACATATCCGTAATCAAACCATCATGATTCGCTTCATACATACCGACTTTAACTTTAGCCACTTTGTCACCGGGCATTTGATTCAGTTCCGCATATAACTCATCAGGATCGCCATAGCACAACGGTGCAGTATGATAGTTGCCTTCCTCATTTAAATAACGCTTCATCTCATCCATCGCCGTGCTAATACCGAAAGCAACAGAAGGATAGCAACCGTCAAGGGGCACTCTTGGCGCTTCACAGCTCGCATGACACCAATTCGTTAGCCATTCAAGTGCTTGCTCTTGCGCTTGATCAAAGGTTTCTTCGCTAAACCCTGGTAAAGGTGCGATTTCTCCCCATCCATCACGGCTACAGGCAACACGTACAATCAAGCCTTCTCGACGTTTTAAAAAACGCCCACGCAAGATTAACTGACTATCAACGGGAATAGAATAACGATAAAGATTAAATGATTTGGTTTCCATCTTATTCTCCTTGATGGTAAAAGTGCGGTTAAAAACACACAGATTTTTAACCGCACTTTTATGTTCAAATTAAGGATTACGTCTGAATTTACTGAAGTCTGGTGCGCGTTTTTCGTTAAACGCGTTACGGCCTTCTTGACCTTCTTCAGTCATATAGAACAACATGGTTGCGTTACCCGCAAGCTCTTGTAAACCTGATTGACCATCGCAGTCTGCATTCAATGCAGCTTTTAAGCAACGCAATGCAATTGGGCTATTACGTAACATTTCACGGCACCAACGCACAGTTTCTTTTTCTAAATCTGCATAAGGCACGACAGTATTCACTAAGCCCATATCTAATGCTTCTTGCGCATTATATTGGCGGCATAAGAACCAAATTTCTCGGGCTTTTTTCTGACCGACTAAACGGGCCATATAGCTTGCGCCCCAACCACCATCAAATGAACCTACTTTAGGGCCAGTTTGACCGAAAATCGCATTGTCTGCCGCAATGGTTAAATCACATAACATATGAAGTACGTGACCACCACCGATCGCATAACCTGCGACCATTGCCACCACTGGTTTTGGACAAGTACGAATATCACGTTGGAAATCCAATACATTTAAGTGATGTACACCGCTTTCATCTTTGTAACCGCCGTAGTCACCACGAATTTTTTGGTCGCCACCAGAACAGAATGCTTTTTCGCCTTCACCGGTTAACACAATCACGCCAATTTTTTCATCGAAACGCGCGTTAGAAAATGCATGGATCATTTCTTTGACTGTTTGCGGACGAAATGCATTGCGCACTTCTGGACGATTAATGGTGATTTGCAATACCATCAGTCGATTTGTGGAAACGAATATCGGTATAGCCTTCGCTATGATCAACCCACTCAACTGGTGCATATAAAACATCATCTTTTGGATTTTGCATTGTTCTTTCCTTTATAAGTGTAAAAAGTGCGGTCATTATAGCGGAAGTTTTTTAGTTCGGGAAAGAAAATCAATTATTGAAGACTTTACAATTATGTCGTTATTGTTAAAAATTCCGCCACTCCAACTTTAGTAAGGAAATTTAAGTGAAAAAAATTATTTTTTTAAGTAGCATCATGTTATTAAATGCTTGTAGTTTATTTGGTTCATCACAATCAACTATTCCTGCTGAATTCGCACAAGCAGACTATCTCCTGTCTGATGCCAATGCGAAAACATGGGCTGTAGCAAGTAAACAAGCTGAACAATGTATCTATCCAAATTTAACTCGCATTCAGCAACAACATTTTGCCAAAGAAGATAGCTATATTCATTCCCAATATGTCTTTTTCTATCCGTTAGAAAAAATCATCGGTGAAGACTATGTAAAAATGATTCAAAAAGATGAAAAATCGATGAATTATGCGACCTACCAATTTAAAAAATTCCGCGCAGAAATTGGTGATGTCGATGCATTAGAACCCAAAAGCTTGCCAAATCTTACGTACTCAGGCAAAAGAAGACTTAAATGTGGTGAAAGGCCAGTATGTAAATGGCATGGTAGATGAAACGAAAAAAATGACGATGGCACACTGAAGAAAAAGTGGTGATGGCATTGCCACCAATCAAAACAAATTCTTCTTTGATATTATTAAATGGGGCTCAGCTCTCCTTCTTTAGTAATTTTACTCTTCACGAGCAAAATCAGTTAAATGCACGATTCAGATGGAAAATCGTGCATTTTTATTTCCTAATTACAAATCTTCAAAAACTAATACCTTTATTAATGAATTTAACCTACAATAGAAGATAATGATTATCATTAATAACGAGGTAAATATGATTATTTCATCCGCAAACGACTATCGTCAAGTTGCTAAACGTAAGGTTCCCCCATTTATGTTTCATTATGCTGATGGTGGCTCTTATTCTGAACATACACTTACACGTAATGTAAGCGATCTATCTAACATAGCATTACGGCAACGTGTGCTCAATGATATGTCTCAATTAAATACTGAAATTGAATTATTCGGTGAAAAGCTTTCTATGCCGTTAGTATTAGCTCCTGTAGGTGCATGTGGCATGTACGCAAGTCGTGGTGAAGTTCAAGCTGCAAAAGCTGCTGATAACAAAGGTATTCCATTTACGCTTTCAACTGTATCAATTTGTCCAATTGAAGAAGTAGCTCCAACACTCAAACGTTCCATGTGGTTCCAACTTTATGTTCTAAAAGATCGAGGCTTTATGAAAAATGCTCTCGAACGAGCAAAAGCAGCAGGTTGTAAGACATTGGTCTTTACTGTAGATATGCCAACCCCTGGTGCACGTTATCGTGATATGCATTCAGGCATGAGTGGCGAATATAAATGGCTTCGTCGAACATTACAAGGTTTCACTCATCCATTATGGTCTTACGATATGCTCATGAAGGGGCGTCCATTTACATTAGGTAATGTTTCTCAATATATGGGTAAACCGGTAGGGTTAGATGATTACATTGGTTGGTTAACTGACAACTTCGACCCTTCTATTTCGTGGAAAGATTTAGAATGGATACGTGATTTTTGGGATGGCTCGATGGTTATCAAAGGTATTTTAGATGCTGAAGATGCTAAAGATGCTGTTCGCTTTGGTGCTGATGGGATCGTGGTATCCAACCACGGAGGTAGACAACTAGACGGTACACCATCAACAGCTCAAGCTTTACCTTATGTCGCCGATGCCGTCAAAGGTAATATAAAAATTCTTGCAGATAGTGGTATTCGTAATGGATTAGATGTAGTACGTATGATTGCATTAGGTGCTGATGCTACTATGATTGGTCGTTCTTTTGTCTATGCTCTTGGAGCAGATGGTCAACGTGGCGTAGAGAATATGCTCGATATATTTCATAAAGAAATGCGTGTAGCAATGACACTAACAAGCAATAAGAATATCACAGATATTACTCGTGATGCTTTAGTGGACTTCAGCAAATAAATTTTAAATTTCATAATCTAAAATCATTTAACAGCGTGAATATTTTACGCTGTTTTTATTTTATTAGAAAACGATTGCGATCAAAAAAAGCTTATCTTTTCAGGAAAAAAGAAAAATAGTCGTTTTAATCCGATCCATTTTCCGTTAGTCTATCCAGAATTACTTTTTACAAGGAGAAAAACATCATGACAACGCTTTTTGATATTGCACAAAACTGGTTAAATCAAGATCCTGATGCAGAAACTCACGCAGAATTAACCGCACTTTTAACGGCGGCGAAAAATGGTGATGAAAAAGCACAATCTGAATTACAAGCTCGCTTTAGTGGCCGTTTACAATTTGGTACTGCGGGGCTTCGTGGACCATTACAAGCAGGCCCTATGGGTATGAACCGTGTTTTAGTGGCACAAGCTGCGGGCGGTTTAGCAGATTATTTAAAAGATTACGACAAACAACCTTCCATCGTGATTGGTTACGATGGTCGTAAAAACTCTGATGTTTTCGCACGTGATACCGCTGAAATCATGGCGGGTGCAGGCGTGAAAGCTTATTTACTTCCACGTAAATTACCAACGCCAGTATTAGCTTACGCAATCCAATATTTTGATACCACCGCAGGTGTCATGGTGACTGCAAGTCACAACCCACCAGAAGATAATGGTTATAAAGTTTATTTAGGTAAAGCGAACGGCGGTGGCCAAATCGTTTCTCCTGCAGATAAAGATATCGCGGCATTAATCGACAAAGTAGCAGCAGGCAATGTAAAAGATTTACCACGTAGTCAAGATTATGTTGTGCTAGATGATGAAGTAGTTAACGCTTATATTGAAAAAACCGCTTCTCTTGCTAAAGAACCTCAAGCAGACATTAACTACGTTTATACCGCGATGCACGGTGTAGGCTATGAAGTATTAAGCAAAACCTTAACCAAAGCAGGTCTTCCACAACCTCATATTGTGGCTGAACAAGTATGGCCAGATGGCACATTCCCAACGGTAAACTTCCCTAACCCAGAAGAAAAAGGCGCATTAGACTTAGCCATTAAAGTGGCAAAAGAACACAATGCAGAATTCATTATTGCCAATGACCCAGATGCAGACCGTTTAGCGGTTGCGGTTCCAGATGCACAAGGTAACTGGAAACCTTTACATGGTAACGTAGTCGGTTGTTTCTTAGGTTGGTATTTAGCAAAACAATATCATGCAAAAGGTGAAAAAGGCACATTAGCTTGCTCTCTAGTATCTTCCCCAGCACTTGCTGAAATTGCAAAAAAATACGGCTTCCAATCAGAAGAAACCTTAACCGGTTTCAAATACATCGGTAAAGTTCAAGGCTTATTATTCGGTTTCGAAGAAGCGCTTGGTTACTTAGTTGATCCTGATAAAGTACGCGATAAAGATGGTATTTCTGCAGCTATCGTGTTCTTAGATTTAGTGCGTCACTTAAAAGCACAAGGCAAAACCTTAGCGGATTACGCCAATGACTTCACGCAAGAATTCGGTGCTTATGTAAGTGGTCAAATTTCTATTCGTGTAAGCGATTTATCTGAAATTGGTAAATTAATGGCCGCACTTCGCAACACGCCTCCAGAAGAAGTAGGTGGTGTTAAAGTGGCACAATTCATCGACCACACTAAAACTGATCGCCAAAGCGACATCCTTGTATTCGTATTAGAAAACGGTAGCCGCTTAATCACTCGTCCATCTGGTACTGAGCCGAAAATCAAGTTCTACCTTGATGCTCGCGGTAAAGATCCAAAAGACGCGGATCACGTTTTAGCACAATTTGATGAAGGCGTTCGTCAAATCCTTCGTCAAGATGCTTACGGCAAACAAGATTGCTAATTGAGCAAACTATTAAATGATAAAAAACGCTAGGTTTGATGCCTAGCGTTTTTATTTTTACTTATTTCAATGCAAGTTGTAACTTGCCCTGATGTTTTTCTAATAAAGCTTCCGCTTGAGCACGATCTAATCCACTCAGAATCATCATAATCGCTAATTTCGCATTTTGATCAGCCTGCTTTAATGTCTCTTCTGCGAGAGCCTTATCGCAATCCGTGGCTTGCATGACGATGTGAATGGCACGTGCTTTCAGCTTTTCATTACTCGCCTGCACATCCACCATTAAGTTTTGATAGCATTTACCCATTAAGATCATGGAAGCCGTAGTAAGCATATTCAGTACTAATTTTTGGGCGGTGCCTGATTTTAAGCGACTCGAACCAGTCAGCACTTCTGGCCCCACTACCGTATCAATAGCAATATCCACAATATTCGCCATCGCTGAATTCGGATTACTTGCAATCGAAACGGTCACTGAACCTAAACTTTTCGCATATTCCAATGCACCGATCACATAAGGTGTTCGGCCACTCGCAGCAATACCAACCAAGACATCTTTTGAGGAAAATTGAATGGTTTGTAAGTCAACCACGGCGTGCGTTTGCTGTCTTCGGCACCTTCAATTGGATGACGTAATGCGCGCTCGCCGCCTGCAATAATACCTTTCACCATTTCAGGTGACACACCAAATGTTGGCGGGCATTCAGAAGCATCAAGTACGCCTAATCGACCACTGGTTCCAGCGCCAATATAGACTAATCGACCACCTTGTTGAAATGCAGCAACAATACATTCGACCGCTTGGGCAATTTGAGGTAAGCATTTTTCAATTGCCAAAGGCACTTGTTTATCTTCCTCATTCATTAACTGCACAATTTCCAATGCAGACAAGCTATCCACATGCATGGAATTGGGATTCCGTTGTTCAGTAATTAAAGTTGAAAGGGTTTGTAATAAATTTTCTGCCATGGTTTATTCCTTTGGAAAAATCGCCCCTAAACTGACCGCACTTGTGGCACCCGTCACACTCGGTAAATTAGCGGGCAAATTATGCATACGACGATAGGCCAACCAAGCAAAAGCTGCCGCTTCCACATAATCGATATCAAGTTCTAATTCCGTCGTCAGTTGAATACGCCAATTTAGTAATGCCTGTTTTAAACCATTCATGATCACCTGATTTTTAGCACCTCCGCCACAAACAAGTAATCGACATGGTAATGTCGTCTGAATATTATTAAGGGCTAAAACAATACTTTGTACGGTAAATTCTGCCAAGGTGGCTTGTACATCTTGTGGTAAAAGTGCGGTCGTTTTGCCTGCTATTTTTTGAATTTTATTCTCTAACCAAGCCAAATTAAATAATTCACGCCCCGTGCTTTTCGGTGGTGAAAGTTGAAAGAAATCCTCATCTAATAATGCCGCTAACAAAGCTGAATTCACTTGGCCTGAAGCCGCCCATTCACCATTTTTGTCGTAGACTTTGCCTTGATGTTTTTCGATCCATTGGTCGAGCAAGGTATTACCCGTTCCTGTGTCAAAGCCAATGACAGGCTGTTCGGGTATCAATAACGATACATTACTAATACCGCCAATATTAAGCACGACTGTAGCCCAATGAGGATCAAAAAATATCGCTTGGTGAAAAGCAGGTACCAAAGGTGCGCCTTGTCCACCAAACGCCATATCTTTACGTCGCAAATCACCGACAACCGTAATACCAGTTTTAGCGGCTAATAAATTCATATCACCGATTTGCATGGTAAACGGAAATTGACCCTTTGGGGAATGCCACACCGTTTGGCCATGGCAGCCAATGGCTTCGACCTGCTCAGGTTTTAACTGATGTTTACGTAAAAAGGCATTTACGCAATCCGCATAGAGCAAACCAAATTGATGATCAAGCTCACCCAATGCTTGTAACGTGGTTTCGCCAGATTGAATAAGTGCGGTCACTTTTTCACGTAAATTTGCCGGCATCGGCGTAAAATCGGCCGCAATTAATTTGGTTTGATTCGAATGGATGTCAGTAAGAGCAATGTCTACACCATCAAGACTGGTGCCGGACATAATGCCAAGATAATAAGTCATAGTATTTAATTCGTGAGTTTTTTTCAGAATTATAGCGGATTTTAAAAAAATAAAAAAAGAGAACATTGTAGTTCTCTCTTTTCATCATGGATGATTCTTATAAGTCGTCAATGACTAAATAGATTTTTGCTACTGGGCCATGTACGCCAATCACTTTAATCAATTCAATATCCGCCGTTGAACTTGGACCTGAGATAATATTGATACAAGATGGCATACGCTCGCCTTGTTGTGCTTTATCGTGTAATACTTTCGCCACTTGTGCAACACGTGGAAGTACTTGGCTTTTACGTACAACAACAATCGATTTTTCAGGTAATAAACTCACTGAACGTCCACGATCTGCACTAGAGAATAAGACGATTCCGCCAGTTTCCGCCAAACCATATTCTGCATAAACCACACCAAGATTAGCTTTTTTTCAGAAAAAAACTAATATTATCTTGTGCCGTTTCTGGTGACCATGTATGGCAAGTATATTTCGCTTCAAGCGCCGCTGGAATACCAAGTGCGGTCAATCTTTCATCGGAATTAAGCACAACATCACCGCCGCCATATTTTTCACAGAGAGCAAGTAAGGTTTGTACTGCATCAGACTCTCTACACACATTTACATCCACCATCATGGTTTTAGCAGAATTGGTAAATTCATTCGCTAAATCAACCGCACTTAAATGGGTTAAACGCTCAGTTGGGTATGTATTGACAGGGGCATCCATCGGTTCAGGTATGATAGCACGGGCTTTACCCATTTTCGCCGCTAATTTATTAAGAAAATTTTCGCGATTTTGTAAATCCATGCTTATTACCCTCTCTCTCTATTATTAAACCATTGACGGAAACTTTCACCATCTGCTTGTGGTAAATCTCGTGCTTTTGTCCATTCACCCAATGCACCAAATGTAATTGGTGCTTTCCCATTTTTGATCAGCTTACCCGCTAATTTTGCACCGATATTCACACCAGTTTTCCATAGTATTGGGTTGGCATTGGCTGTAGTGAAACCAAAAATAGATAAACGTTCCATCGCGGGAGTTTTACCTAACTCTACCATTTTCTCGCGGTGTTTTAAGATTAACTGCGCTAATGGAATACGCACCGGGCAGACCGAATTACACGCATTACATAAAGAACAAGCATACGGCAATTCTTTGAATTCATCATAGCCACCTAGTAACGGAGAAATCACTGCACCAATTGGCCCCGGGTAAATAGAACCATATCCATGACCACCGATTTGACGATATGCGGGACAAGTATTCAAACAAGCACCGCAACGGATACAACGTAAAACTTCTTGGAATTCAGACGCTAAAATATCTGAACGGCCATTATCCACAATAACCAAATGGAATTCTTCAGGACCGTCGGTTTCACCAGCAAGACGAGGACCGGTTAACCAAGTGTTATAACCAGTTAATTTCGCCCCTACCGCACTACGAGCAAGCATCGTAATTAACACATCCACCTCTTGGAAAGTTGGCGCTAAACGCTCCATTCCCATCACGGCAATATGTGTTTTTTTGGTAAGGTCGTCGCTAAACGTAAGTTACCTTCGTTTGTCACTAAACAAACTGAGCCGGTTTCCGCTACAGCAAAGTTACAACCACTGATACCGATATCAGCCTCTAAAAAATCTTGACGAATTTTTTCACGTACGAAACGCGTCATATCTTCAGGCGTTTCCTCACCTTCATAGCCGAGTTTTTCAGATAAATCTTTGCGGATTTGGTGACGATCTTTGTGAATTGCAGGCACAACGATATGGGATGGTTTATCACCTGAAATTTGTAATAGATATTCACCCAAATCGGTTTCGATCACTTGCATGCCCTCTTTTTCAAGCACTTCGTTTAAACCGATTTCTTCTGTCACCATGGATTTGGATTTTACGATTTTCTTCGCATTTTTCTCTAATGCTACTTTGCGAATATAAGCACTCGCTTCTTCGGCCGTTTCAGCAAAAATACACTTTACCGCCATTTTCCATCACTTTTTTTCGCTTAATTGATACAAATAAGCATCTAAATTAGCTAAAACATGGTTACGAATCTGTTTGGATAAATCACGCCATTCTTCCCAATGACCTAATTCGTCCACCATTTTTTGACGATTAGCCCCAATAGTTTCTTGGGCTTTTACTACTGCTTTACGCATGATTGTGTTATGCACTTCATGATCGACACGCGCTTTAAAAGGAAGATTACTGGTTTTCAATGACATCTTATTTCTCCCCTTGCATTAATACTTCCGCAATGTGCATCACTTTGATCTTGCTGCCTTCGCGTTGTAAACGACCACCAATGTTTAATAAACAACTTACATCTGCACCAATTAAATATTGTGGTTCAACCTCTTCAATATGCTCAACTTTTTCTTTTACCATTTCGCCAGAAATCTCTGCCATTTTCACAGAGAAAGTTCCACCAAAGCCACAACAAGTTTGTTGATTATGAATAGGAAGAAGATCTAACCCTTTTACACCTTTCAAGAGAGCGATTGGTTCATCAACAATGCCTAATTTACGAGTAAGACTACAAGAAGGATGATAAACCGCTTTACCTGGCAAATAGGCGCCAACATCTGTTACACCTAATTTATTGACGATGAAATCCGTTAAATCACAGAAACGTGCGACGACCTTTTTCGCTCGCTCAGCCCAACCTAACTCACCAGCTTTAGTGAAATAGTCAGGATAGTTTTTGATAGCATAAACACAGGAACCTGCAGGGGCAACGATGGGATAATCGTTCACTTCAAAGGTTTCGACTAAGTTTTTCATGCCTGGGATGGCTTGTTTGGTGTAACCGCTATTTAATGCAGGTTGCCCACAACAGCCTTGTTTTTCAAGGAAGATAACATTACAACCGAGTTTTTCCAGCAGTAATACGGTGTTTTTCGCCACACCGCTCTTTACTACGTCAGCAATACAGGTAACGTAGAAATTTACGTTCATAAATAATTACTCCAACAGTAATAGAAAATAAAAAAAGTAAAATATTCGATAAAAGTTAAGCAACCGCCCACAAAGTGCGGTTGCTTTTTACCTCTATTTTAGAGCGCATAGAATAGCGGAATTAAGAAACTTGCGCAAAGGGCTGCAATGATACCGTAAACGACCATTGGTACAATCGTAGTCTTAATGATTGTTCCTTCTTTGTTTTGAATATTCAACACGGAAGAAACTGCTACGATATTATTAATACATACCATATTACCCATCGCACCACCGACTGATTGTAACGCCAGAATTAAAGTCACAGATAAACCTGTAGTTTCTGCTGTCGATAATTGTACGCTACCGAATGTTAAGTTAGATACGGTATTTGAACCTGAGAAAAATGCGCCTACAGCACCTAAGAAGGATGAGAAGATTGTCCAGTCACTACCGGTAACTTCTGCAAAGGTACGACCTATGATTTTTACCATAGAATGCTCGCCACCCACTAACATCAAGTTTACCATCACTAAGGCTCCCATTAAGGCAATAAATGGATTTTTTACTTGGCTTAAGCTTGTACTAAAAATGCCTTTTGTTCTGCTGAAGTTCACTCCGAAAAGTGGTAATGAAATTAATACGGTAATTACAAATGGAATTAACGCAGGTACATAAAGAAGTTTATAGCTTTCACTCACTTCTGAACCGAAGATATTTTTCAAACTAAAAAAATTAAACCTTTGCTGACTTCAAATGTGCCTAATGAACCTAACGCTGTGGAGAACCACACATCTTTGTTATTCATTAAGCCTTTTAAGCCTAATTCTGGAATACGTGTAACGATTAAGAATAAAATTAATAAACCGGTTGGTAGTAATGCTTTAGCAACTTGGCCTGCGCTAACAGCATTATTATCTAACTTGTTTTCAACTTTCGCTAAACCAATACCTTTATTCGCTACAAATACAGAAATAAAGAGACCAATTGCGCCACCAACTAATGATGGGAACTCATAGTTAAATTGTGCAATTAAGAAGTAAGGAATCACGCAAGAGAATACGCTGATATAAATGAAAACAATATTTTGACGGATTTCTTTCCAGGTCACCATGATGCGTAATGCCATCAATGGAATCACTAATGCCGCAATGGAGTGGACAAACGCTGTCATCGAACCAATTTCAAGAATCGATTTTGAATCTAATTTTAACGGACCAAAACCGAACCAAGTTGGTGTACCTACAGCTCCAAAAGAAACCGGAACCGAATTCATCACTAAAGCTAACATGGCGACTTTTAATGGATTAAAACCTAACCCCATTAAAATTGGAGCTGCAATCGCTGCTGGTGTACCAAAGCCGCTTGCCCCCTCAATCATAAAAGCAAATGCCCAACCGATAATCATTAATTGTGCAACTGGGTTTGGATTAATATTGCCTAACCATTTACGCATCGTATCAGTTGCGCCAGATACTTCTGAAAATTTGTTAAAGAGAATTGCACCAAAAATAACAGTAATTGGTGTTTGAACAGCCACGATTGCTGCAGTCACATTCGCACTAATTGTCACTATATCGGTATTAAAATGAAGAAGATGAACCCCCATTACTAGAGTTGCAATCCAAGGTAATGCAACATAAGAAGGTAATGCATTACGCTTTACCATTAAATAGATCAACAGGATGATCGGAAAAACACTAAGAATAAAAGATAGGGTCATACTTACTCCTCTTACATAACTAAAAATTGCGCGTATTCTATGGGTTTTAAAGAAAAAAACCTATACCCTATTAAGTGAAATTTATTGAAAATGTGACAAAAGATCTCATAATTTTTTTAACATTTCCCTTTTTATCCTTGTAACATTTTTAACTATTCAAAAAAATCTGACAAAAAAATACAGAAATTGTGCTAGAAAAATAAATTTTCATTACAAAAGGCATAATAAAAAAATCCTTGCAAAGATTGACTTCGCCAAGGATTTTTAAGTTTAAAAATAGATTAAGAGACAATATCTTTAGTTGTTTATGGAATAAGGAAGAGATTTAATTTTCAGAACTGTTCCATCTTCAGGTAAACGGAAATGCGTCCCTTCTTCTAAATCGTTGTTCATCACCACTTGTAACCATAAAACACCGTCAAAATTGACCGCACTTACGATCGAGCCCGTTTTACGCCAAGCCGTTTCTAACTGCATTTCAATTTCGCTGCCGATTTTCGGTGTAACAGCTGTTTCCCCTGAAAGCACATACATCCCACGTTTATTGGCACCACGATATTTTGCTCGAGCAACAGTTTCCTGCCCGATATAACACCCTTTAGTAAAAGAAATCGCTTGTTCGATAGCTTGTAGATTTAATGCCTGCGGGATAAATTCATTTTGCGTTTCCGCACTCAAGCTTGGTAAGCCCGATTGAATATCCGCACAAAGCCATTGTTTTTCATCGCCATTGAAGGTGACATCTAACGGGGTAGGATTGATCAAAATTGTGCGATTTTCATCAATATCCAAGATGATTTGTGCTTGAATTCGACCGCACTTTTCACCAATCAAGCCAACAATTTGCCAATCTAATACTTGAAAAGTCACTTTTGAAAAACACGGCGTATTTTTTTAAATGCTCGAGTGGAGTAAATAAATTTTTCGGCATTAAAAATCAAAAAAACTGCTCAGATGAAAGCTTAATTAAGCGAAACAACGAGTTCATTTTGCCTTTAGGATCGCAATGCGCGGTAAGCGTTGAAGCGCCAGCTGCTAAATGCACCACATCACACGTTAATTGGCCTTGCAGATATTTCTCCGCATCCAAGCCCGCCACTTCCACCAAATCATATTGGTTTAATGAAATAAATGTTGCCATGATTTTTTTCCTATTCAAGGTTTTTGAATTTGCTCACGCATTTGTTCGATTAATACTTTTTAATTCCACGGCAGAAGCGGTGATATCAGCATTAATGGATTTTGATGCCAACGTGTTAGATTCACGATTCAGTTCTTGCATCATAAAATCCAGTTTACGACCTACTGCCCCACCTTTTTTCAAGATGTTGTTGGTTTCTTTCACATGCATTTGCAAACGATCTAATTCTTCTGCCACATCCACGCGTTGCGCCAATAAAATCATTTCTTGTTCAACACGTTGTGGATCAAGTTGAATCTTCGCTTCTTCAAAACGTTGCAATAAACGCTCACGCTGCCATTGTAAAACTGCCGGCATTTGTGACCGCACTTTTTCGGCTTCCACGGTGATGCCATCAAGACGCTGTTGAATAATGGCTTGCAATTTTTCGCCTTCACGTCCACGCATTGCAATAAATTCCACCAACAATTCATCGAAAGCTGTCAACAAATCTTGACTGATGGCATCTAAATCTTGCTCAGTCGCTTCCACCACGCCGGGATAACGCAATACATCCGTTAAATTGATTTCGCCCTCACCTGCTTGCGCCTTAATCCATTGTAAAGATTGAATAACTTGATTCGCCAACTCTTTATTTAAATTGAGTTCAGCCGCTGCTTGTTTTTTGCTATCAATACGCAATGAACATTCAATTTTACCGCGAGTGAGATTTTGACGAAGTTTCTCACGCAAAGCATTTCCAAGCCTCTAAATTGCTCTGGCAAGCGGAAAAAGTTTTCCAAATAACGTTGGTTAACCGAACGAATTTCCCAAACTGCATCGCCCCAAGCTTTCTTGATTTCAAGGCGTGCAAAAGCTGTCATACTATAAATCATAAGCGCTCTCCTACTATTGTCTCTCGTCTTAATTGATTTGGTGGCTATTTTATCGGGAAAGTGCTGTCATTTCTACCGTACATTTTGTAGAAGAATTTTGTTTCTTCTACTTTACACACTGTAAAGATTAAAATACAATCATCGTAAATTTATTATTACAATTAAAGGAAAGTAAAATGAACAAGACTGTAGGAAGTACCTTACTTGTTGCTGGAACCATGATTGGGGCGGGGATGCTGGCAATGCCGCTCACCTCTGCAGGGATTGGCTTAACGGCGACGGTTTTCTTATTAATTGGCTTGTGGGCGGTGCTCACTTTCACCGCATTGTTATTCGTGGAACTGTATCAAACCGCTGACAGTGATGCAGGGATCGGCACACTTGCTGCACAATATTTTGGTAAAGCAGGGCGAATTATTTCCACTGCTGTTTTAATTGTCTTTTTATATGCCTTAATTGCTGCTTATGTGAGTGGTGGTGGATCCTTATTAATGGATTTACTCCCTGCCATGGGCGATAAAGACACCATGAATAAGATCGCGGTGCTTGTATTCACGATTTTCTTTGGCAGTTTTATTGTCATCGGTACCCACAGCGTAGATAAAATCAATCGCGTTTTATTCTTTGTGATGATTGCCACTTTTATCTTAGTGCTCGCATTAATGTTACCAAATATTAAATTTGATAACTTAATGGCGATGCCGATTGATAATGCCTTAATTATTTCTGCAAGCCCTGTATTTTTCACGGCATTTGGTTTCCACGGTTCCATTCCTAGCTTAAATAAATACTTAGACGGTAACGTAAAATCCTTACGCATTGCAATTTTAGTGGGCTCCGGCATCACATTATTTGCTTACTTTTTATGGCAGCTCTCTACGCATGGCTTACTCAGCCAAAATGAGTTCTTACAAATTTTACGTGAAGACGCCACATTAAATGGCTTAGTGAAAGCAACCTTAGAAATCACCCAAAGCCCAATTATTGCGAATGCGGTAAAAATCTTCTCCACTTTGGCGTTAGTAACCTCATTCTTAGGCGTGGCATTAGGCTTATTAGAATGTATCGAAGACTTGCTCAAGCAATCTTTTAATATTCATGCAGGGCGTATTTCATTAGGTTTAATGACCTTTATTCCACCGGTGCTTTTCTCCCTTTTCTATCCAGAAGGTTTTATTCTCGCACTGGGTTATGCCGGTCAAATGTTCGCGTTCTACGCAGTGGTTTTACCGGTAGCATTAGTTTGGAAAGCTCGCTCAATTCATCCAAACTTGCCATACCGAGTATGGGGCGGTAAAGCATTGTTAGTGCTCGTCTTAGTGCTTGGGGTAATTATTACTTCGATTCCTTTTGCCATCCGAGAGGGTTACTTTACCTTTTTGTTGTGGGTTAAAATGAACGAAAAAAAGATCGCACTTTTAAGGTGCGGTCTTTTTTTATTTGTTTTCATATAAATGTGTCACTAACTGACCATTCAAATATTCGCCAATATACACTTGCTCAACTGTTAGGTTCTGTTTTTCTAACTCGGCTTTAACCCAGTCTTCATCATGATCAATAATGTCTAAAATATCACCATCTAATTGTCCATCAACAATTAATGGATAACGTAAGTTATCATCGCCGTATTGAATAATCGAGAGTTGCCCATTTTGTTCGAATACCGCACGTTTAACCGTTTTGATTTCATAAATACCGGCAGCACGTAACTTAAACATGAGGTCATTAGCAGTAATACTGTTTTTCATACATTCAGCGGTTTTAACCTTACCGTTTGAAATCACCCAAACAGGTTTACCATCAATCAAAGATTTAACTAATTTGTTATGATTTTTGATAAAACGGAGGGTAAAAACCAATAATGTCCAAAGCACGAGCACGAGAGAGAACTGGAATACCCCAATACTATCGCTATAAATCACACCACCAATAATGCCACCTAGCACATAGTTTTGTACCTGATCCATCGCGGAAGTCGGTGCAAGGTTACCTTTTCCCATTAAGTTAATTTGGAGTACCAGTCCAATAATACCCATGGCCAATTTCAAGCCTAATAATGTGTAGCCATCCATTATTTATCCTCCTTATCAATCACAGTAACATTAGGGTTTACTAAGTTAATTGGGGATAAGGTATACGCTGAAAAATCATTATTAAAATGGACTTCGAAATACTGATCCCGAATATTTAAAATCATGCCGTTCGTTAATGTACGGCTATTGGTACGAATATCTTCTTTCTGTAAATTTTGACTATCTTTCACCGAATTTAAAAAAATGTCACCAGGCTAGAGATATCAGCTGCATAGACTTCATTTCGCTCATATTGCTTATATTGCACACCGAGCAAGAAAATAATTAATAAAAGAAAGATAATACTGAGATCGCGATATTTGGTTTGTAACCGATGACGTAAATATAAGCTTGTCACCACAAGCAATGCACCTAACGAGACAAAAATGGTGATATATTTAAAATAACCTTCAAAAGACATCGCATTTTCTAAAAAAGCAAAAGAGAAAAAAAGTCATTTGTCATTCCTAATTTTAAAGAGAAAAAAACAGGTTACTACTGTAGCACAACGAAAACTGACTAGCTATTTTTATCACAGAAATTAAATTCGTTTTTCCGAAAAATCCCTTTTATAATGACCGCACTTTTGAAACAAAAAGAGAAAAATATGAATGCAATTCAGCCCGAAGATCAGGGATATTGGCTGCTCACCAAAGGATCGACACTTTATTGGCAGGAAAATGATCTGCCTTTCGGAACAGCAAAGGAACTCGGCCTCACAACGCAAAAAGCAATGTTGCTCGGGAAATGGAAATCACAACCTTTATGGCTTGTGGCAGAAAATGATCAAGATGAACGAGAATACCTTTCCTTACGGAGTTTGTTGTCATTACCGACTGAAGATTTTCATTTATTAAGCCGAGGCGTGGAAATCAATCATTTTTTGAAAACCCACCAATTCTGCGGAAAGTGCGGTCAAAAAGCGGAACAAACTCACGATGAGCTAGCGGTTCAATGCACAAGTTGTGGCTATCGTACTTACCCGGTTATTTGCCCTTCGATTATTGTCGCCGTTCGCCGTGGCACAGAGATTTTATTAGCCAACCATAAACGCCATTACACGCCAGGCAAAGCAGGTATTTACACCACGCTAGCCGGTTTTGTAGAAGTGGGTGAAACCTTCGAAAATGCGGTTCATCGTGAAGTGTTTGAAGAAACGGGTATTCGCGTGAAGAATATTCGCTATTTCGGTAGCCAACCTTGGGCATTCCCGAATTCACAAATGGTGGGCTTTTTAGCTGATTACGACAGCGGAGAAATTAAACTGCAAGAAACAGAACTGCATGATGCACAATGGTTTTCTAGCGCTGCCCCCTTGCCAGAATTACCGCCAACAGGTACTATCGCACTCAAATTAATTAATGCTACGCTTGAGCTTTGTAAAGCGGAACAAAATAAATAAAGGAAAGTCCATGTCTGAATTAAAAAATGATCGTTATTTAAAAGCCTTATTACGTGAACCTGTGGATATGACCCCCGTATGGATGATGCGCCAAGCGGGACGCTATTTACCTGAATATAAAGCAACACGTGCAGAAGCAGGCGATTTTATGTCTCTTTGCCGTAATGCGGATTTAGCTTGTGAAGTCACCTTGCAACCACTTCGTCGCTATGCTTTAGATGCGGCTATTTTATTTTCAGATATTCTGACTATTCCTGATGCGATGGGCTTAGACTTAAGTTTCGGTGCAGGTGAAGGCCCGAAATTTGCCCGTCCAATTGAAAACAAAAGTGCGGTCGAAAATTTACCCATTCCTGACCCTGAAGGTGAACTTCAATATGTGATGAATGCTGTGCGCACAATTCGTCGTGAACTAAAAAGGCGAAGTGCCATTGATTGGTTTCTCTGGTAGCCCGTGGACACTGGCGACTTATATGGTTGAAGGCGGTAGCAGCAAAACCTTCAATAAAATCAAAAAAATGATGTATGCCGAACCGCAAACTTTGCATCTTTTATTAGATAAAGTGGCGGATTCCGTCATTTTATATTTAAACGCGCAAATCAAAGCAGGTGCACAAGCCGTCATGGTATTTGATACTTGGGGCGGCGTGTTAGGTCATCGCGAATATTTAGACTTCTCTCTACAATATATGCACAAAATCGTCGATGGTTTAATTCGTGAATACGATGGCCGTAAAGTGCCGGTGACTTTATTTACCAAAGGTGGCGGCTTATGGTTAGAAGCCATGGCAAATACAGGCTGTGATGCGCTAGGATTAGACTGGACAGTGAATTTAGCGGATGCGAAAGCACGCGTAGGCCATAAAGTGGCACTACAAGGCAATATGGATCCAAGCGTGTTATATGCACCAGCTGAGCGTATTGAGCAAGAAGTGCGGTCAATTTTAGCTGATTTTGGTCAAGGCAGCGGCCATGTATTTAATTTAGGTCATGGTATTCACCAAGATGTGCCGGAAAGTGCACCAAAAATCTTCGTGGATGCAATTCATGAGTTCTCTAAAGCCTATCATAAATAAGCGAGAAAAAAATGCGAAATCCGATTCACAAGCGTCTCGAAAATCTCGAAAGCTGGCAACATCTGACCTTTATGGCTTGCTTATGCGAGCGTATGGCACCTAACTTTGCCCTATTCTGCCAAATGACGGAACAAAAGCCTGCAGACAAAACCTATCACAACATTTTAAACTTAGTGTGGGAGTTTCTAACGGTTAAAGAGGCAAAGATTAATTTCGAGAACCAATTAGAGAAACTTGAAGAAATTATTCCTGATGTGAATGATTACGACTTCTTTGGTGTGGTACCTGCTCTCGATGCTTGTGAAGCGCTAGGTGAATTGTTGCATGCGATTATCGCGGGCGAGACACTTGAAAAAGCAATTCAAATCAGCCAAATTTCATTAGGCACGGTTTGTTCTTTGTTAGAAACACAAGAAGATCGAGATCTTTCTGAAACTGAACTGAAAAGCCGTGAAGAAATTGAAGAAGAACTTGACCTTCAATGGCAAATCTATCGACTACTCAAAGACTGCGAAAAAAACGCGATGTAGACTTGATTTTTATCCCTCCGAAACGAGATCAAACAGGAGGGAATCTCCAACATTGGTATAAAAATTGAGCAATAACGTGAGATTTGTCACAATTTTTACAAATCGAGCTTTTATTTCCCGCTCAGTTAGATTAGACTTTGCCAAGCCGTAGTTGGTTACAGGCCTCTAACTTAACAGAGTCAAATTTTAATTTAACAAAAGGTACAAATTTATGAACAAAACAGATTTAATCGATGCAATTGCAAGTGCTGCTGAATTAAATAAAAAACAAGCTAAAGCTGCATTAGAAGCTACTTTAGCTGCTATCACTGGTAGCCTTAAAAAAGGTGAACCTGTTCAATTAATCGGTTTCGGTACATTCAAAGTAAACAAACGTGCAGCACGTACTGGACGTAACCCACAAACTGGTGCAGAAATCAAAATCGCGGCATCTAAAGTTCCTGCATTCGTATCTGGTAAAGCATTAAAAGACGCAATCAAATAATTTGTCTTAAAACGGACTTTAATTGAACCCTGCTTTGTCAGGGTTTTTTGTTGCCTAAATTTTAGCTTTACAATCATCATTTTGCTTATATAATTCCGAACCGAAACTTATTACGGGATATAAATAATGAAACGAAACATTCAACACCGAAATACCCAACAACGCAGACATGCCATCATGCAACTTCTGCAGGAACAAGGTGAAGTCAGTGTAGAACAACTCGTACAGTTATTTGACACCTCTGAAGTGACGATTCGAAAAGATCTCACTGCATTAGAAAGTAATGGTTTCCTTCTTCGTAAATACGGTGGTGCCATTTTAATGCCACAAGAAATCATCGAAGAAGAACAAGATGATGAACTTTCGCAACGAAAGTTAGTCTTAGCAAAGGCTGCCGCAGAACGTATTCGTGATCACAATCGCATTATTGTGGATAGTGGCAGCACAACCGCCGCCTTGATTAAACAACTTAATCGCAAGCAAGGCTTGGTTGTGATGACGAATTCGCTTTCGGTGGCCACCGCATTACGTTCACTCGAAAATGAACCGACGCTCTTAATGACGGGAGGCACTTGGGACACACGTTCCGAATCCTTCCAAGGCAATATTGCCGAGCAAGTCCTACGTTCTTATGATTTTGACCAATTATTTATTGGTGCCGATGGCATTGATTTAGAACGTGGTACAACAACATTTAATGAATTGGTTCGCTTAAGCCAAGTGATGGCTGAAGTGTCTCGTGAAGTGATTGTGATGGTGGAATCACAAAAAATTGGCAGAAAAATGCCAAATGTGGAATTAACCTGGCAGCAAATTGATGTGCTGATTACCGATAACAAATTATCTCAGGCTGACAAAGACGCCATAATGGCGCAAGGCGTAGAAGTAATTTGTGTAGACGTAGCATAAAATGCGGTCAGAAAAACAAGACTTTTAATTTTAGTAAATAAGGAAAAACTATGTGTGGTATTGTTGGTGCGGTAGCACAACGTGATGTAGCAGAAATTTTAATTAACGGTTTACACCGCTTAGAGTATCGTGGTTATGATTCTGCAGGTGTGGCTGTTGTGGATCCAAACCATGAATTACACCGCGTGCGCTGCTTGGGTAAAGTAAAAGCCCTTGATGAAGCAGTTGCGGTAAAACCATTAATCGGTGGTACCGGGATTGCACACACGCGTTGGGCAACTCATGGTGAACCGTCTGAGGCCAATGCTCATCCGCATACTTCAGGTAACTTTGCTGTCGTCCATAACGGCATTATCGAAAACCACGAAGAATTACGTGAATTACTTAAATCACGTGGTTATGTGTTTAATTCTCAAACTGATACCGAAGTAATTGCTCACCTTGTTAATTGGGAAATGTGTACCGCCTCAAATCTTCTTGAAGCAGTCCAAAAAACCGTAAAACAACTTACTGGTGCATACGGTATGGTTGTACTAGATCGTGAGCATCCAGAACATTTAGTGGCTGCGCGTTCAGGCAGCCCATTGGTGATTGGTTTAGGGATTGGTGAAAACTTCCTAGCTTCTGACCAACTTGCGTTATTAAGCGTAACTCGTCGTTTCATCTATTTAGAGGAAGGCGATATTGCAGAAATCACACGTCGTACAGTGGATATTTATGATGCAAATGGTCAAAAAGTAGAACGTGAAGTACACGAGTCTAACCTTGAAAATGATGCAGCAGAAAAAGGTAAATTCCGCCATTTCATGCAAAAAGAAATCTATGAGCAACCAAATGCATTAATCAACACGATGGAAGGTCGTATTCTTCACAATAACGTGATTGTGGATGCTATTGGTAATGGCGCAGCAGAAATCTTAGAAAAAGTTGAACACATTCAAATTGTGGCTTGTGGTACCTCTTACAATGCAGGGATGACCGCTCGTTACTGGTTTGAAGCACTTGCTGGCGTGAGTTGTGATGTCGAAATCGCATCTGAATTCCGCTATCGCAAATTTGTCACTCGCCCAAATAGCTTGTTAGTGACTATCTCTCAATCAGGTGAAACGGCAGATACTCTTGCCGCACTTCGTCTTGCAAAAGAAAAAGGTTACATGGCAGCCTTAACGATCTGTAACGTATCAAGTTCATCTTTAGTACGCGAATCTGATCTTGCCTTCATGACACGTGCAGGCGTTGAAGTCGGTGTGGCATCAACCAAAGCGTTTACCACTCAGTTGGCCGCATTATTAATGTTAGTAACTGCAATTGGTAAAGTAAAAGGCAATATCTCAAACGAACAAGAAGTGGAAATTGTAAAAGCGTTACAATCACTTCCGGCTGAAGTTGAAAAAGCCCTTGCATTTGATAAAGACATCGAAGCATTAGCAGAAGACTTCGCAGAGAAAAACCATGCACTTTTCTTAGGTCGTGGTGAGTTCTACCCTATCGCAATGGAAGCTTCATTGAAATTAAAAGAAATTTCTTATATTCATGCTGAAGCTTATGCGGCGGGTGAATTAAAACACGGTCCATTAGCCTTAATCGATGCAGATATGCCGGTTATCGTGGTCGCACCAAACAATGAATTACTTGAAAAAGTGAAATCAAACATTGAAGAAGTGCGTGCGCGTGGTGGTCAACTTTATGTGTTCGCCGATAAAGAAGCGGGCTTCACACCAAGCGAAGGTATGAAAATTATCACTATGCCAAAAGTGAATGAAATTATTGCGCCAATTTTCTACACCGTTCCGATGCAATTATTGTCATACCATGTAGCATTAATTAAAGGAACTGACGTGGACCAACCTCGTAACTTAGCGAAATCGGTAACCGTAGAATAAAGTGCGGTTGAAAATCAGCACGTTTTAATACAAAAAAGCACAGGTTTAATCCTGTGCTTTTTGTTTAAATAAACCGATAACCGTTTTCTGTCACTTCCAAAATTGAGGCATAATCCTTTCGCCAATCGCCTAACACAATTCGCGTGTACTCTTTTTCCTGATGGATGGCTTCTCGATGCGTATGACCGTGAATTAACCGTTCTACGCCAAATTCTTTCACTGTTTGTGCCGTAAACGCTAAATTCACATCCATGATATCCAGCGACTTATATTGCTTATCTTCTTTGCTTTTTGCGCGAATTTTCTCTGCAATTTTTTTAACCGCACTTTTAATGGCAAACATAAAAAACAATTTTTGTCGCCATTTTTTTGATGTACTTTTTCGGCGAAATTGTTGATATTTCACATCATCAATACATAAGGTATCACCATGACAAATTAAGGTTTTCACGCCACCAAGATCAACACAATAGTAATCAGGCAATAACGTTAAACCACAATCTTGTGCAAATTTTTTCTCCAGCAGAAAATCTCGATTACCGTGAATGAAATAACAAGCAATGCCCTTTTTCTGTCAGGTTTTTTTAATCAACTGTTTTTACTTGTGAGATTAAAAAGTGAAGTTTCATCGTCACCAATCCAAAAATCAAAAAGATCTCCCAAAATATAAACCGCTTGCGCTTCTTGCGCTTTGTTTTGCATAAAATCGTTAAAAAGTGCGGTTAATTCCGGATGCGTTTCGCTTAAATGAAGATCTGCAATAAAATAAATGGGTTTCATAACTATTCCGTCATTTTTTCATTAGATTAGCACACATTTTTTTGTGTAATTTGCTATACTTTCCAAAAAATTTTTAATTAGGTATTTTCTATGTTAAAAAAATCGCTAGAATTCTTATCGTTGCACTTTGTTGTATTTTTAATTTGTGTGCTCGGTACAATCTATTCCTTTATTCGTTTCAAAAAAATCCAAGCAATGTGGGCGTTATGGCTCGCTGGTTTGGTCGTCTATACCCTTTATTTGGCTTAAATGTAGAACACCGCTTCCCAAAAAATAAAGAGAATATGCCACGTTGTATTTACATTGGTAACCACCAAAATAATTTCGATATGGTAACCATCTCTTACATGGTATTGCCTCGCACGGTAAGTGTAGGTAAAAAAAGCCTAATTTGGATTCCTTTCTTCGGTATTTTATATTGGGTAACCGGCAATATTTTCCTAGACCGTGAAAATCGCTCTAAAGCACACAGCACCATGACAGAGCTTGCTCGCCGTATCAATAAAGACAACCTGTCAATTTGGATGTTCCCTGAAGGTACACGTAGCCGTGGTCGCGGTTTATTGCCATTCAAAACAGGTGCATTCCATGCAGCGATTGCAGCTGGCGTACCAATCGTGCCTGTAGTGTGTTCAACGACGCATAACAAAATTGATTTAAATCGTTGGGATAACGGTAAAGTGATTTGTGAAATGATGGATCCGATTGATACTTCATCCTACACAAAAGACAATGTACGCGAACTCGCCTCTTACTGCCACGATTTGATGGAAAAACGCATCGCTGAACTCGATGCGGAAATTGCACAAGGAAAATAATATGTTGCGTCTTTCTCGTCGCCAATTATTAAAAACTACCGCAATTTCAACCGCACTTGTTGCCACACCTCAATCGGTATTGGCAGCGTCTCGTGAAAAATTAACCATTCCGCCGTTGATGGAAGCGAAACGTGGTCGCCCAATTATTCTTAATATGGAAGAAACCGGCTACAAATTAGATGGCTCCCATAGTGTCAGTGTCTGGGGCTTTAACGGCAATTATCTTGGGCCCACTATTCGCATCAAATCGGGTTCTTTTGCAAAACTCAATTATCACAACAATTTGCCACAAAACATTGCCCTCTCCATTCAAGGATTGCAAGCCAGTGGCGAATTATTTGGTGGCGCCGCAAAAAGTCTTAAAGAAAGGAGAATCTTGGGCACCGATTATCCCGATAGAACAACCTGCCGCGACTTGCTGGTATCGCTCTGCAACCCTAGCTAACTCGGCTTATCAAACCTATCGTGGCATTGTGGGGATGTGGTTGATTGAAGATGATCAAAGCTTAAAGTCACAGCTACCTCATAAATACGGTGTGGACGATATTCCATTAATCTTACAAGACATGGAATTTAATGGTGACGGATTACAATTATTTAAGCAAAATCAACCGCACTTTGTCGGTAATCGTCTTCTTGTTAATGGACAAGAAGCGCCTTATCTTGAAGTCCCGCGCGGTTGGATACGTTTACGTTTACTCAATGCTTCATTAGCAAGAGCCTACGATCTCCGTTTAGATAACGAACAAGACATGTTGCTCATTGCAAGAGATTTAGGCTTTTTATCACAAGGCAAAGCGATTAACTCTCTTATTCTTGCACCAGGTGAACGAGCAGAAGTGCTAGTCAATTTAAGCGAAGGGGAAGGTGTATCACTTATTTCGGGCGTAAAACGTGGTTTCTTCGATAAAATCAAAAATGTCTTCAGTTCAGGTAATGATTTTGCCGATAACACTGTTTTAGAACTTCGTCCACTTGGTGAAATCTCTGCATTCAACAAAAAAATGAATGAGTCATTCAATACTGATGCCACGGCTATGCTCGAAAGTAAAATCGCCCAAGAACGCACCTTTGAACTAGATGTGACTAACGGCTTAATTAACAAACAACGTTTTGATCCGCGTCGAGTTGATGTTTCAGCTAAAGTCGGTACTGTCGAACGTTGGATTATCAACAGCTCGTTGCCTGTCGGTTTTACCATTCAGGGTGCAAAAATTTGTTATTGAAAAATCAAGATGACGTCAATATCAGTCCAACTGAACTTGTTTGGAAAGACACCGTTTGGGTGAAAAAGAAAGTACAAATTTTAGTAAAATTTGAGCAACCTTCATCAAATAGCCATCCTTTTTATTTGGTGCATCAAATTTGATGTTAGCTGATATGGGGTGTATCGGAATGATGGTTATTCAATAAAACCAACTTATTACATAAAAAAAGGAATCAAAAATGAAAAACTAACCTTCTTCTTAGCAACAATATTTCCAATCGCGGCCCCTCGCTGTAACCGAACAATCAAAAAGACACTAAACAACAAGCTGACGAGCCTCATATTTATCTTTCTATCTTTGATAGAACCTAAATGCCCTCAGTCGATTTACATAAAAAAAGAAATTTCTCGTTCTAATAAAAATGAGAAAGTATGTTGGATTGCAACAGGACATTTCAGAAAAAGTCAATGTGACGGAAACATTCAAAGCGCAGGCTAAAAAGTCAAATGGAGTTCAACGAGGCGCCTAATGGGCAAATAACATCATCCCCTAATAAAAAAACTCACAGCATTACTTATACTGCCAAACCGTTAGAAAATGGGAAATATGTAACAAATTGCTGGGAATTCGGTCGATGGGACCCTACCGGTAAATATGTACTTACTGTAAAAAATTGGAAAAACATGAATTTGAAAAACAAGTTTTCTATGTAACTGAGTAATTAAAAAAATATCCAAAAATGACTGCACTTTAAATGGTAATATTTGGTAACTTAAGTCTAAAAAAAGCCGCCTGAAATTCAATTTTCAGGCGGTCTTTTGTTTATTCTAAGAACGATGACAAACCAACTCATTATTCAAGGAGCAAAACTTGAATCAAGTACAACAAATATTTGATTATGCTGCCAAACAATATGCTACGCAGCCAGAATATCTTTGGTCGAAATTTCCAGAATATGCAATCTTGCGTCATGGCAATGGTAAAGGAAAATGGTATGCACTTATCGGCAAAATTACGAAGATTAGATTGGGTTTACAAGAAGAAGGCACAACAGATTTCATCAATCTCAAATGTCCACCCGATATGGTAAGCATCTTACAGCAATCACCTAATTTCTTACCCGCTTACCATATGAACAAAACCCATTGGCTAACGATTGTGTTAGATCATGGCGTAGAAAACCGAAGAAATCTTTAAGTTGTTGGATTGGAGTTACGACTTAACAAAGTAGAAGAATTTAAAAAAACACCTAAAAAAATCTGACTGCACTT